>OOCZ01000578.1_pt1 | contig 27935 bp, 22 predicted proteins | sample 1671631 | NCBI WGS metagenome assembly OOCZ01 (sample SAMN06348176, study PRJEB24527) | human gut metagenome | reverse complement strand
TGCCAATTCCGGCATCCGGGCGGCGCTGGGCAGCCTGTTTACCTGGAAGTTCTCCATTCTGCTGGCGGTGGTGGTTTTAAGCGTTGTCTTCTACCGCCCCTTCTGCAAATGGCTCTGCCCCTTGGGCGCTTTTTACGCCCTGCTCAATAAGGTCTCGCTGTTCCAGATGAAGGTGGATCAAAACAAGTGCGTTTCCTGCGGGAAATGCGCCCGCGCCTGCAAAATGGATGTAGACGTGACCAAATCCCCCAACCACACCGAGTGCATCCGCTGCGGGATGTGCATCCGGGCCTGCCCCACCGATGCCATTCGTTTCCGTTATGGCTTCGGGGAGGGGAAGGACACCGAAAAAACCGAAAAAGCGGTGCCTGCACCGCAGAACAATACCCAATGATTTTTCAGGAGGAAACAAAAATGAACGTTAAAAAACTCATCACCCTGCTGCTGGCCGTTATGATGGTCCTTGCCATGGCCGCCTGCGGCGCAAAGGAAAACGACAAAAAGACCGATATCCCCGGCGGCAACACCATGACCGATGAGCCCAAGACCCTTGAGGAGGCCTCTGCCCTGTTCGATAGCCTTCTGGCGCAGGAAAACGCCATCCTCGGTGAAAACTCCGCCCTGTGGGAAAAGGTATTTATGGCCGCCAATAAGGATATGATCATGATCGAGGACGGCAAAAACTACGGCCAGTTCCTGCTGGATACCATCGAGGACGCCAAGGATCAGTTCACCGAGGAGGAGCTGAAGGTGCTGCGTGAGGGCGGCGAGAAGATCCGCGATCTGGAGGATCAGCTGACCAAGCTAGAGGAAAAATTCCCCGAGCTGATGCCCGAGACCCCGGACGGCACCGTCAGCGTCCCTGCGGAAAACGGCAAGCCCATCGAGCAGAACAGCAACCCCTTCCCCGCCTTTGAGGGCAAAGACTTGGATGGGAATCCGGTGAAGAGCGACGAGCTGTTCTCCGCCAACGCCGTCACCGTGGTGAATTTCTGGTTCACCACCTGCAATCCCTGCGTGGGCGAGCTTTCCGAGCTGGACGCACTGAACAAGGAGCTTGCGAAGAAGGGCGGCGCACTCATCGGTGTCAACACCTTCACATTGGATGGCGATGAAGCGGCAATTTCCGAAGCAAAAGATGTGCTGGCCAAGAAGGGCGTGACCTATCAGAATGTGTACTTTGACTCCGATGGTGAGGCGGGAAAGTTCACTACAAACATTTTTGCCTACCCCACCACCTATGTGGTTGACCGCAACGGCAATATCGTGGGTGACCCCATCGTAGGCGCCATCACGGAAAAGAAGCAGGCGGAGACGCTGCAAAAGCTCATCGACCAGGCTCTTGCCGCCGATATGGGCTGACCTGAGATTTAAAAAGTGCCTGCTGCGCATCGATCCAGGCGACTATCAGAAGCCCGCAGCGGAATCCATCCGGGACAAGCTGACGGCGGAGCAGTACCGTGTTACGCAGGAGAGCGGCACGGAGCGCCCTTTCACAGGCGAGTTCTGGGATAAGTTTGAAAAGGGCATCTATGTGGATGTCGTCACCGGCGAGCCGGAGTCCCCCAATGGCGTGCGCTACTGCATCAACAGTGCGGCCCTGCGCTTTGTGCCTTATGCAAAGATGAAAGCAGAGGGTTACGGATATCTTCTGTATCTGTTCGAGGAATGAGTTCGCATAATACAATGATATAATAAGCAGCGGCCCAATCATTATGAACCGGGACGCTGTCGTTTATGCTCATGTCGGTTTATTCAAACAGGACGTTCAGCTTGCTGTTCAGAATCAGATCGGCATAAGCAAGCGGGTCATTGTAGATCAGATAATCCAGCTCTGACCGCTGGAAGCGGTTATCGGCAACTTCGTTTTCAACGGCGGTGCAGTCAATGGAAAGCTGGCTTCCATCATCAAAAACCAATTCTACGCAGGCTGTGTCTATGTTGAATTGACAGGATATAAATTTGCTCATGGTCATACCTCCAAGATGTTTTTTGAGGTGAGTCAGGCGGTCAATTCCGGGTGATTATTGGAGGGAATCATACCGAAACCCGCTGCAAATCATTCAAAATAAGTCGTTGCGAACGGTTAGTACGTATAAAATAGCTGGCTACAAAACGGCTACAAAATTCGTAAGGAACCTATGTACAGCCCGAAATACGTGGATTATTTGGACAAAAAGCGTATCGAGAGTGCATTTTATAACCCTAAATCAAAGCCCAAGACTTGAGTGGGAATAATGAAAAAGTGGATGTGAAGGGCTGCAAAACCTTGAAAACACGCACTTTTTCAAAACAGGATTGCCTGTTTGGTAGCAAGATGATAGCAGCCGCAGCGTTCGTGCTATTCTGATGTGTCGGATGGCGCGAATGGCTTGCGGGTGCTGGAATATAACTTTATAGGATGAAAAAGGCTCTGCTGACTTCCGTGAAGGAAGAACGGCAGAGCCTTTTGTGCGTGTGCCCGGCGTCTCACGTTTCTAAAGGGTGAAAGACCCGAATCCGCCCGGTAGCGGGAAGGAGAAAGCCGAAGGCAAGGGTGTCCGTCGTGAGGCGGAATCTGAAGGAAGCCGGATGTGGGAACAGACTAACCACGGGCAAACCTCTGGCCTGACGAACAGAAACCGCATAGAAGGCTATATGCGAGGGTAAGGCTGCCCAACAAGTCGAAGCCCAATAGCTACACGGAATCGCATGTGGTAAATGCGGCAGGTAGATGGAGGAAAAGAAACGTGTGGTACCCGGGGAGGTCTGCGCGGAACGCGCCGAAAGGCGTAACCGCAGCTGCAAGGCTGCGCTGAACGCGTAGAAGTCAGCCGAAGCCATAGTACCTTGGGGGAAAATTCAAGGGAAGGGCGGAACCAATACAAGCCGGAGTAATCGAGGGAAGGAGGACGGCATGAAGAAGGCAGAAAACGTCAGAAGCTGCCCGCAAAGAGACAGCACGGAATGCGAAGGGTATGCGGGAGCGCAGAGTGCCGTTCAGCCGGGGAACGAAGAAACGGCAGGCAGAAGCCAGAAACTGCTTGAAGGAATTCTGTATAGAGATAACATGAACAGGGCTTACAAGCGGGTAAAGGCAAACAAGGGAGCGCCGGGAGTGGACGGGATGACCGTAGAAGAAGCGCTTCCATGGCTCAAGGAACACGGCAAAGAAATGACCGAAGCAATCCGAAGCGGAAAGTACAAGCCAACGGCGGTGAGACGGAAGGAGATTCCGAAGCCGGATGGAGGAGTGCGCAAGCTGGGGATTCCCACGGTCAAAGACCGGATTGTGCAACAGGCAATCGCTCAGCAGCTCATGCCACAGTATGAACCGAAGTTTTCGGAAGGGAGCTATGGCTATCGGCCAGGAAGAAGTGCGCAGGATGCCATCTTCAAGATTCGGGGATATGCGGATGAAGGGTATGAATGGGCAGTACAGCTCGATTTGAGCAAGTACTTTGATACGCTGAACCATGAAAAGCTGCTGAATCTTCTGCGTGAAACCATAAAAGATGAACGGGTCATTCAGCTGATTAAGAAATTCCTGAAAAGCGGAGTGATGGAAAACGGCGTAAAGATTGCCACGACGGAAGGAAGCCCGCAGGGTGGCCCGCTGTCACCTTTATTAGCGAATGTGTACCTGAACGAATTTGACTGGGAATACGAAAGGCGCGGCGTGCCGGTGATTCGGTATGCGGACGACATCGTATTACTGTGCAAAAGTCAGAGAGCGGCGGAAAGGCTGCTGGAAAGCAGCATCCGCTATCTGGAAGGGAAGCTGAAACTGAGGGTGAACCGGGACAAAAGCCATATCGCCAGGGTGAATGCGACGAAGAACTTCAAGTTTCTGGGCTTCGCATACGGCAAAGGAAAGGATGGGCTGTTCATTCGTGCCCATCCCAAAGCCCTGCTGAAAGCGAAGAACAGGCTGCGCGCAATCACGAAGCGAAACCGCGGAGTCAACGTCCGAAAGGTCATGCAGGAAATAAAGGTCTACATGACAGGATGGCTGAACTACTACGGGATAGCGTCCCTAAAGACGAAAATGCGGGAATGGGACGAATGGCTGCGGCACCGAATCCGTGCATACATCTGGAAGCAATGGAAGAAACCGAAGACCAAACTCAAGAACCTCATGAAGCTCGGTGTGCCGGAATACTACGCATATATGGCCGCCAACAGCCGCAGAGGATATTGGTTTACGGCGAACACAGGAGCCGTGACAAGAGGCATAACAAACGAAAGACTCACACGCGCGGGATTCTTTGAACTCTCTCCGGCGTATGAGTCGATTCAGACTGCTTGTATTGGACGCGCCGTGTACCGAACGGTACGCACGGTGCGGTGAGAGGACGGGGGTTAATCACCCCCTCCTACTCGATTGTATCTCGGCAGCACGCAAAAGGTGCGCTACCGGAGAACTATCGGACAACAGAACGGTATGATAGCTTCCGGGAGCGACTGCCGGAACGACTTCGTGCCATGCCATATACGCCGCAAACGATCTCGCCATCGAAAATGCGAAAAGGCTATCAAGAAGTGTTGTCCGAAGCGGAATACAACACCATTTATGAACTGGCGAAAAAGAATGAAGCATTCCGGCAAAGTCTGCTTAACCTCGGCTACGGGCGATATGGTGTGGATACGACCGGGAAGTATCCGAAGGCGGGGACTTTCTTCCTGCGTCCACGATTGGAATTTACCAAAGGGATGCTGGGGCGAACCGAAGATGATTTGTATTACAATCAGCTGAAGCGAGCGCTGGAAAGTAATGTCGTCAATTTCACAAAACTGAACACGACGGACAGGCAGAATTTGTCCACGTCCCCCACGCCGATCAGGAACTGAACAAAATTCCGGACAAGGTTACGGATGAACAGGCGCTGTTTGTCGGCGACATTCTGGCAACCGGCTTCTGGGCGGCGCGCATTTCGGAGATTACGCAAGAGGACACCGTCCTCATCATCGGCGCGGGACCGACCGGCGTCTGCACCCTGCTCTGCGTGATGCTCAAAGCACCGAAGCGGATCATCATCTGCGAAAAGGATTCGGCGCGCCGCGCCTTTATTCAGACGCACTATCCGGACGTGCTGGTTTGTGAGCCGGAGGACTGCAAAGCCTTTGTCCGGACGCACAGCGATCATGGCGGCGCGGACGTGGTGCTGGAGGTCGCAGGAGCGAAAAACACCTTCGAGCTGGCATGGCGGCTGCGCCCGCCCCAACGCCACCGTGATGGTCGTCGCCTTTTACGACGAGCCGCAAACGATTCCCCTGCCGGAAATGTATGGGAAAAACCTGATCTTCAAGACCGGCGGCGTGGACGGCTGCGACTGCGCCGAAATTCTGCAGCTGATTGCGCAGGGCAAAATTGATACCACGCCACTCATCGCTTCCCGCTGAGCCGGATCGAAGAAGCCTACACGCTCTTTGAGCAGCGTTCGGACGGCGTAATCAAGGTAGCGATCGAAGCGGACTAAAGAAGACGCTATTTCCTGCGGATGCGCTGCCTTCCCGGTCATCAAAACGCCGCCCCCTCCGATGAATTCGGAGGGGGCGGCGCGCAGAACGGGTCGCTGCCCAAGTCGCGCATCAGCAGCGACCGAGGAAAAGGAGTCCGCGAGGGAAGATTGCCCCCCTCGTCAGCATTTGCCTGCGAAATAGCATATCATACAAGTTCGCGATAAGAACGCGCAGGCAGATTGCTTTTGGGAATTTGGGAATCGCGTCAGTAGGTCAGACCGAACCATACCTTGTAGGTATTGCCGTCCTCATCCTGATACGCATAGCTGCCGGAAGGCGACTGCGCCAGCACTTCGGGCGCAATGTACTGATCCTTGTCATAGCCGGGCACGTCGTTGGGAGAAGCGCACAGCTCATACACCACGCCGTCGATCTCGGTATCCGTGACCTCGAGAACCGCGGTGCAGGAGGGCAGCGTCACGGGCAGCTTACCGGTCGGCATGATAGCGCCGGAAAGCACCTGAAGCTGCAGATCCGTGATGGTCACAAGCTCGCTCAGCCCTGCCAGCTCGGTCACGGAGGCAAAGTTCACAAGAATCGCGTCGCAGTAGGGTTCCAGCTTGGTCAGAATCCACGGTGCGCTGAGGGTCAGGGAGCAGATGACGACGCCGCCGTTTGCATGAACCGCCTTGGCGTATTTCTTAATCTTCTTCACGTCCATCAGGGTGGTCAGATCCGTCATGCCGCCCGTCTTCATGCCGGTGTTGGTGTCATACTCCGCGACCTCAAGATCCTCAACAAGGTCAAGGGTGTTCATGCAGCCATTATTCGCGGGGAAGTCCGGCTTCACGTCCAGCAGAACGATATCCGCCTCGCCCGCCTTCTCAACGAGCACATAGCCGGCTTCCGTGAGGGTTCTGTTCCAGTTCGCCAGCTTGTTGTCGTCCTCGCCGCTGCGGGTAAAGGAAGCGACGAAAACCTTCTTGCCGGTTTCCTTCAGCGGCAGAACGTTATTGTGGTTCTTCAGCAGAACCAGCGACTTCGTGGACATTTCGAGCGCCAGCGTTTCCACCTTGGGCGCATAAGCCGCTTCGGCAGCCAGACTGGTCTGCAAATCCTTATAGGGATTCTCAAAGCGGTCGGATTCCAGCAAAGAGACCACGTTCTTGGTCGTTGCACGGGTCAGGGCTTCTTCCTGAATCATGCCCTTGCTGTACGCCTCAAGCGCCAGAGAATAATCAATCGGCTTGCCCCACCAGTCGCCGATGATGTCGGAACCAGCGTTATACATCAGAGCGATACGCTCAAGGGGCGTCAGCTCTTCCACACCCCACGGAATATCGAACAGGATGTTGCTGTCCGTGTTGACGAAGCCCTCAAAGCCCATCGTATCGCGCAGCAGGGTTTGCAGGAGGGTCGCATTATAGGAGGTCGCGACAGAATCCGAATTGATGTCCACGCCGCGGTAGGTCTGGTTGGCATTGATGGGCATGGGACGGCTGTAGCAGGACATGATGCCCGCCGTCTTGCAGTCAACCGCCGCCTGGAAGCCGGGCAGGAAGTACTTTTCCATGGCGTTTTCCGTGCGGTACATGCGCCACTGACCCGTCTTGTAGTGCGACTTGAAGCCGTTATAGGAAGCGCTGTCGCCGGGGAAGTGCTTGACGATCAGGCCAACGCCGTTCGGCTGCAAGCCGTCGGTGCCGCCCTGATAGCCTTTGATCAGCGCGGTCGTGATGTTCGCCATCACCGCGGGATCCTCGGTGAACGTTGTCACGTTGCGTCCCCAGCGCGGGTCGGTAATCAGGTCGATCTGACGGCCATACATACGATCCAGCCCCTTCGCGTCCCAAATCTGGCGATCCAGATCCGCGAAGCGTTCAATCAGGCTGTAGTCGCCGCCGTTGGCAACGTCGCCCATCACCGCCGCCGCCAGACCCATGGTGCCGGGTTCGCCGGGGAACTTCTGGGGATTGGAAATGAGGGTGAACGGAATGCAGGGCTCGCCCGTCGCCGCAGCGGCGTATTCGGTCGTCAGATTCGTGGCGTTGTTGTACAGCACGCCCGCGCCCACGTCCGACATCACGCGGACAACGCCCATGCGATTGTTGAAGTCGATGATTTCCGCCGTTGAGTTGTTGACACGCGTCGGATCGTCCATCGCAACGTCAAACACCTTTTCGCTGACAACCATCAGCTTGCTGAAGTCCACGTTTCCGTCTGCATCCAGCGCCGCTTCGTAGGTGGTCGCGCCAGGCATCAGAACCATCTGCGCCAGCGACAGACCAATCTTCTGCTCTACGCTCATCTTGGCAACCAGATCGGCTGCGCGGGTTTCGGGATCCAGACGCCAGTCCTCAAAGGGATCCAGCTCGTGGTTGTTGTTCGAGTCCTTGAAGTACTTTCCGTCCGCCTTGATTACGCCGACATAGGTGACGCCGATGGTCGGTTCACCCTCGCCGTTGGCATAGAACACAGGCTCGACATACGCCTTCGGTCCCGCTCTCTCCGCGTCAAGCGCGTAAGGCGCGGGAATGTACTCCACGCCCTCCGCCATCGTGGCGGGCAGCATCGACAGCAGCAGCATTGCCGTCAGCAGCAGACTGATGACTTTCTTCATGGTAACATCCTCCTTTTGAGGTTCGTTCACCTCGTTATCTGCACTATATCAGGTTCCACACCTTTCGTCAATCGTTTTGGATATTTATCGACCATTTCGGACATATATGTTCGCATCGTTTTTTCGTCGTGAATTGATTTTTTCGTTTGTTCACGTCACATTTCATGTCGCTAATCATGAAATGAAAATGGTTGCGATAATATAATAGTCGTAATTTCATCACTAAAAAGTCAGTTCGCCATGGAGAGCTGTGGGAGAATGACAGCAGGAAGACCATCAGGAACTTACACAAGTCTCTGTTTGCTTTCAATCCGCCTATCGCGCAGTGGAATTGGCTGCTAAAGCGGTACGAGAAAAAGCCCCGGAATCCGTGTGGATTTCGGGGTTTTGCAGCATATTTCGAACAAACTCAGCGCTTGCTGAACTGCGGAGCGCGACGAGCTGCTTTGAGACCGTATTCAATCAATTTGGCTCTACTCCAAAGTTAGTGGAAAACCGATAATTATGGTATAATCATCCACGGGTGATGAAGATGGTTAAAGGCCTCGAAAGTATGTTGCCTGGCTCACTCGATCTGGAGGAGCCGTGGTACATCACAGGAGCGGAGTTCAATCCTGTGAAGAACGAGATTGATGTCCATGTCGGAATCCGGGAGAATGCAGTCATTGCCTGCCCTCGCTGTGGTGGTCCGACAAAACGTTACGGGTATGAACCCATCGAGCGTTCATGGCGCCATGCTGACTGCTTGTTCTATCCGTGCTATGTTCACTGCAAACGTCCGCGAGTTAAGGCAATCCCGCACAAAGAAAGAACAGCCAAGGGCGAGGTATATGAGCGTAATCTTTTTACCATAAAAGACAGCCGATTTAAGAGCGACAGCTTCCTTGATGAAGTGAAACGCTCCTACACTGACCTTATTAATATTTATGTCAAAGATGACAAGCAAAAGCTCAAGGTTTTTGACAGAAACGGTGTGTATCTGCCTACGAAAAAGATTGGCAAGAACAACCCCAAAGCGGAGCAGATAAAGACCGATAATCAGTATCGTACCATGTGGAATTAGACGGTGGATAGGGCACTAATTAGCGGTGTGCCGGAGGAACAGATTTTGGAAGTGAAGCAGAGCGAAATTGGACAGAAGGTAAAGGCTTCCATTCAGAAGTCGGGGAGAAATCCGGCACTGCTAAAAAGCCTGATTATGACCGCTATTTATGCGTTGGAGCTTCTCATTGGCAAGGTGTTCAAAATGACTTCACAAAAGGCAGATAAGGGCATAGAAACGGTTGTAAAGGCAGAGCCGGAGCAGACATCTTTTAAGGCGATAAAATCATTTGTAAAAGCAGAGAGTGAGCCTGTGCCGGAAATGCCTAAGAAGTCAGCACTTGCTTCCAAACATCCGAGACTTGTAGATATTTATAATAAACTGGAGAAACAAAATACAGCCATTTATGAGAGGGAACAGCAGCTTGCCAGCGTGGAGAAGGAGCTTGCCGGAGCAAAGGGCATCTTCAAGGCAAAACAGCGTAAGGAGTTGCAGGAACAGGCGGAGCAGTTAAAGGTGCAGATAGCCAGTATGAAGCAGTATCTGTCAAGCATTGTGCAGGGGTATGGCTATAAGAATGTGAAGGAGTTTCTGGCTGAATACGGGTCAATCCCGAATTCTGTGTAAACTGCAAAACGTAGTGCAAATAGAGCAAAGGCAGAAAATAAGCTGAACCGAGATTTTCATGCGCAAAAGCCGAATGAAAAATGGCTGACGGATGTTACGGAGTTCAAATGATATGAAGGTGCGGAAGTCCACAAGGTCTATCTGAGTGCCATTCTTGACCTGTATGACAGACGCATTGTCTCGTATGTAATTAGCGAGCACAACGACAATGCGATTGTGTTCGACACATTCAGAGCTGCTGTAAAAGCCAATCCTGACGCGCACCTGCTGTTCCATAGCGACCGTGGGTTTCAGTACACAAGTCATGCTTTTCACCACATGCTGGAAGATGCGGGTATGACACAGAGCATGTCGCGTGTAGCCCACTGCATTGACAACGGCCCAATGGAAGGATTCTGGGGCATTTTGAAACGTGAGGAATACTATGGCTCTTGGCAGAAAAAATCTTGTTTTTTTCATTGTCCTCTTGACGGGGAGCGGCTCAAAGAAGGTCAGCAGCCGCGTTTTCGTCCTCTGCTTCCGCTGCAAAAAAACTTTCCGCACCCTCTTGACAAAACTGTTGGAATAGGGTATAATAATCAATGTCGCCGATAAAAGCGACGGAATGACGCGGGGTAGAGCAGCTTGGTAGCTCGTCGGGCTCATAACCCGGAGGTCGTAGGTTCAAGTCCTACCCCCGCAACCATTTGGCTCAATAGCTCAGCTGGCCAGAGCATTCGGTTCATACCCGAAGTGTCATAGGTTCGAATCCTATTTGAGCCACGAACGCCGCAGAGAAATCTGCGGCATTTTTTTGTTTTGGGCGGAATAATAGGACATTGCAAAAGGCGCAAGCAGATGACGCGGGTGAATCTGGAAATAGTATCAGAAATTAGACAAAAAATCCCCCTGCCGAGAAGGAAAATTCCTCGGCAGGGGGCAGTGAAAATCGACGGAGGATTAGTCCTCGTCGTCCTCTTCTTCCGGCAGTTCGGCATTGTGATACACGTTCTGCACGTCGTCGTTGTCCTCCAGCATCTCCAGCAGCTTCTGAATCTTCTGGATCGTTTCTTCGTCAGGCAGCGCAACCGTGTTCTGCGGAATCTTGTCCACTTCAGCGGTCAGGAAGGTGACACCCTGCTTCTCCAGCGCTTCGCGGACGGTGGAGAAGTCGTTCGGCGCGGTGTAGATTTCGTAGGCGTCGTCATCCACCTTCATGTCTTCCGCACCGGCGTCCAGCGCCATCATCATCATTTCTTCTTCGTCCGAACCGGGGGTGCGTTCCACCACCAGAACGCCCTTCTCGTCGAACATGAAGCTGACGGAGCCAGTCGTGCCGAGGTTGCCGCCGTTCTTGGCAAAGCAGTGGCGCACGTCGGAAGCGGTACGGTTGCGGTTGTCGGTGATGGTATCAACGATGACCGCAACGCCGCCGGGCGCATAGCCTTCATAGGTGATCTGCTCGTAGGTCACGTTGGACAGTTCACCGCTCGCCTTCTTGATGGAGCGCTGAATATTGTCATTCGGCATATTGTTGGCTTTCGCCTTGGCAATGATGTCGCGCAGCTTGCCGTTGGATTCGGGGTTTGCGCCGCCATCGCGCACAGCAATCGCGATTTCACGGCCAATCTTGGTGAAAACAGCGCCGCGGGCAGCATCCGCCTTGCCCTTCTTCGCCTGAATATTATGCCACTTGGAATGCCCAGACATCAGAAAATCCCTCCTGAAAAAGTCAGGGAAGCGCCGCAAACCGGCATTTCCCGCGAAATAGTAGCTTGAAAACGCTTTATTATAGCATTTTGGTGCTTATCACGTCAAGGGTGAGAGCCGTAATTTCGCGATTTTTTCGGGAAAAAACAGGGCAGAAGCGCGTTCTTCTGCCCCGATATCGTATGTTTATTGCACTTCGTACGTCCCGACCTGCTCGGATGTGCCGAAGCCCAGCACTTCGCTTGTCGGGCGGGAGTTGGTCTTGCCGCCGTCGTAAGCGCCAATCTGGTTGAGCTGCTTGCCCATGAAGACCATCACTGCCGTCTGCCCGCCGTCCATGTTGAAGGCGACCTGACAGCCCTTGGCGCGCATCATCTTCGCCAAATAACTGATGGTAACGCCTGCGGAGCGCTTCAGGCGCCCTTCGCACATGATGGCGACGTAGTGACCGGGTTCGACCATGCCGATGGCGCAGCGCGGATTCTTGTTCTCGTTGTTGGCGTAGGCGCGCTCGGACACTTTGCCGTCCAGCAGCAGATACGGACCGAAGGAGTACACCGTCTGTACACCCTCGTCGATGAACTCCTGCGCCGTCTTTTCCCAGCTGTGGTAGACTTTAAGGCTGCCGTCAGGCATGAACGCCAGCATGTCCAGATTCGGGAACATGGAGTTCGTTACCTGCTTTTCGGTGTACGGGTCGTCGTAGAGAATGCGCCCATCGCGGATGACAACGCCTGTGTGGCGGTTGTTGTTCACGGCGACGCGGTAAGTGTAGTAGTCCGTGTTCATCGCAAAAACGACGTTGTGCTTCTTTGCGGTTTCTGTCGCGTCCACACGCACTTTGCCCATCTTCTCCGGGTCGTTTTGCACCGTGCGGAGCATTTCGCCCGCGTCCAAATCGCCGTACAGATCCGCCTCAAACCACGTCAGCGGCTGGGTTGCGTCGTATTTGCGCTGGATGATGACTTTGCTGGTCTGGCTGACGTAAATCCACAGGCCTTCGTCCTCGGAAGAGTAGAGGTATTCGCCTTCATCGAGGAAACCCTTGGCGTTGAGGGCGGGCATGTGCGCCATGTATGCGGGCACTTCGGTGGGCGCGGGCGTGGCCTCTACGTTGTTTGCCGCCGCATCGTAAGAACCGGGCGCGTCGTAGATGTTTTCGAGGAAGTCGTCTTTGCGGACGTCCTCGCCTACGGTCGTGAACGCCAGACCAAACACACGGTTGTCGTACTTCGTGCCTGTTTCGGTGACGCTCATGCCGGAGGAGGCCTGCGTCTTGTGCAGGGTATAGGCTTCTTCCGCCAGCTCGATGCCGGTCGCGCCATTCATGCTCTTGAGCGGAACCGTCCAGTCAAACGTAATCTGATTTTCGGGGTACAGGTGCAGGTACAGCTTTTTGACCTGCCAAGTGCCGTATGCAATGGTGGACGCGGTGAACTCATCCTCGTTTGCTGCCAATGCAATGCAGTTCTGGGCGGCGTCAGCAATCATCATGTGCTGCTTGTGGCCATACTCGCCATTGGTGTCCTGTGTCACAACGACTTCCGGTTTGTACTGCCGATACAGCCCCACAATCCATTCGTTGACTTTGCCTTTGCCGCCCGCAGATTTATAGGCTGCTTTGAGATTTTTGGCATAGCTGTCCTTGAAATTGCCAATGACCGGATACGTCCGCACGCCCATGTGCCACAGACCATTGAGCAGCTCGGAGGAGCGGGTGGTGTTGGAGCGGGTGAAGTACGCCACAACCACCTTGCGCTGCTGCTCGACGGCGTAGGTGGGAATTGCGCCGCCGAAGAAAATCAGCTCATCATCCGGGTGCGTGGAGAGGAAGAGGATATCCGCCTTCTCCTCCGTCGGCTGCCATACCTGCACCCAGTCAGGCAAATCGCCCTCAGAAAGCACAAACAGGTCGTTGATGCGCAGGGCGGTTTTCTTCTCGCTTGTCACCGCCAAGCGGACATGCTGCGCGGGCTGCGGCAGCGCAACATACGCGTGGAGGAAGCGCGTGTCGCCCGGCACGGCGGTGAACCAGTCCTTGCCGTCGTCGCTGGTCTGGATTTCCCACGATTCAGGCATGTTGCCGAAGCAGACATAAAGCCCGGCAATTGGCTTGCCCTCCGGCGCGGTAATTGCGATCCATGGGGTTTTGATTTTGTTGCTCTCCCAGTAAGAGGTATACTTCTTGTCTGTCATCAGCGTGTATTTCCGCCCGGAACTGCACACCTTGAACTTGCAGTCCTCTGTGATATCATTCGCTTCCGCGGCGAAGGCAACGCTCAGGCTCAGCGCGAGCAGCGTCAGCAGCGCTATCAGCCATTTCTTCATAATCAATGCCATTCCTTTCTATGATACTCCAACCTGAAGAATAGCATAAAATGAAGGCGATTGTCAACGAAAACCGGCAGAAGAATGGAAAATTTACAACTTCCGTCCGCATTCGCTGTTGACGGAAGGCATGGAGCATGGTACAATGCAGCGTAGGAAGGGGGGAGAAGCATGCAACAGCCGCGCATCTTTTTTGCCGTGGCGCTGCACGAAAAGTACGCGCTGCCGACAGATGCGCTGTATACGCCGGTTCAGGCGGGGGCGGCGATTCATCCGCCGCTGGGGCTGATGCGCGACGACACGGGCGAAAATATCAGCGCGAAGAACGGCAGCTACTGCGAACTGACGGTGCTGTACTGGATGGCGCACAATGTTGATGCGGACTGGTACGGCTTGTGCCATTATCGGCGGTACTTCTCCCTCCGCAGGACAGGCTGCCCGCAAAAGCGCATTCTGACGCGCGCGCAGCTGCTGCCCCTGCTTGATACGGCGGATATTTTTTTGCCGAAAAAGCGGCACTACTGGCTGGAAACGAACTTCACGCAGTATGCCCATGCGCACCACGAGGAGGATTTGTGGAAAGCGCGGGCGGCGCTTGCGCGGCTGCATCCGGGGCAGGAGCGCGTGTTTGACCGCGTGATGGCGCGCCGATCCGGGCATCGGTTCAACCTGATGCTGATGCGCCGGGACGCGCTGCAAAGCTATGCATCGTGGCTCTTCCCCCTGCTGGACGCGGCGGAAATTGACACGACGGGCTACAGCGCACGGGATAAGCGGGTGCATGGTTTTCTGGCGGAGCGGCTGCTGGACGTGTGGCTGGCACAGCAGGATTACCGCGTGAAAGAACTGCCCGTGGCGCATCTGGAACGGCAGCACTGGGGAAGGAAGATTGCAGCGTTCCTGCTGCGGAAAATGGGCATCAAAAACGACCGAACGGCGCGGTGAAGCGGGTTCGGTCGTTTTCGTTATCCTGTATAAACACGCGGAAGCAGTATGAAAGTGAAGTCAACTCAATCGCGCGAAAGGGAGTCCAGAGGGTCGAAGACCCTTTGGCAGGGTCAAGGGGCAGCGCCCCTTGGGTTCCCCCAATCAACACGCGGAAGTTGTATGAAAAAGCCATCAACTCAATCGCGCGAAAGGGTCAAGGGACGAAGTCCCTTGCAGGGTCAAGGGGCAGCGCCCCTTGGGTCACCCCACCCACACCGTCTCTTTCAGCAAGTCCTCGTCCTTCGCACTGTGCCCCGCCATCAGCATGAAGTCGCCCGGCGCGAAAACACGCTCTTCCGCACGGTTGATGTAGGTAAACGCGGTGCGGTCGAGATGGAAGGTGACCTCCTGCTCCTCACCCGGCTGCAGAAGCACCTTGCGGAAGGCAATCAGCTGCTTCACAGGCTGCATCACCTCGCATACGCAGTCGCGCAGGTAGACCTGAACCGTCTCTTCGCCCGCAATGTCGCCCGCGTTGCGCACCTTCACCGACAGCGTGAGCGAATCCGCATCCACCGCCAAATCGCGGTAGACAAACGGCGCATAGCCGATGCCCTCGCCAAAGGTGAACAGCGGCTCGGCAGGCAGGTCGCTGTAGTGTCCCCAGTGCCAGCCGGGGAGATGGTTGTAGTACACCGGCACCTGCCCCGAATGGTGCGGGAAGCTGATGGGCAGCCGCCCGGACGGATTCAGCCGCCCGAAAATCGCTTCCGCGACCGCCTGACCGCCGAACATGCCGCCGTTGAAGGCGCACAGGAGCGCATCCGTCGAATGGGCAATTTCCGGAATTGCCAGCGGCTTGGAGGACAGCAGCACCGTCACCAGCGGAATCCCCAGCGCGCGAAGCTGCTGGTATAGTTCCATTTGCCGCCCGGACAGGGCAAGGTCGGCGCGGTCTTTCGTTTCGCCGTACTGCGCGTAAACATCGCCCACGACAAGCACAATCGCATCCGCATTCCGGCACGCAGCCACCGCACCCGGAATGTTGTCAGCATCCGAAGGAAGCACGCCGCACCCGCGGTGGTACGCAACCTTGAAATTCTCCTGTGCGCCGATGGCCTCGATGCCCTCGCGAATCGTCACATAGGGGCGGATGGCGGGATGCTCCGGCTGGTATCCCGGATGCGTGAAGTACGTCCAGTCGCCGTACTGCGCGCGAAGGTCGTCCGCGTTCGCGCCAATGACCGCCACACGGCGGACGGATGTCAAGGGCAGGGTGTGCGCGTCGTTTTTAAGCAGGGTGATGGACTTGCGTGCCGCCCGAAGCGCCGCCTGCTGATGCTCCTCGCACCCGATGCACCCCGGACGCCCGCTCTTCTCCGGCTGCGCCAGCAGATTCATGCGGCACTTGACGGTCAGGATGTGGCGCACCGCGTCGTCCAGCACGGCTTCGTCGAGCTTGCCGGAGCGCACCGCGTCAATCGCCGCATCGTAGAAGCCCAGGGAGGTCATCATCATGTCGTTGCCTGCCTTGGCAGCCAGCACGGACGCTTCGGGCATGTCCGCCGCGACGTGCTGGGCGCTCAGAAGCGAATGGCAGTTGTCCCAGTCGGTGACGCTGAAGCCGTCAAAGCCCGCGTCGCCTCGCAGAATCGCCTTCATGCTCTTCTCGTCAGCGGTGAAGGGCGTGCCGTCGATGGAACCATATGCCGTCATGACCGTTGCGCACCCTGCCCGGAACGCCTTCTCGAACGGCGGCAGGAACGTCTCGCGCAGGCGGCGGTACGTCATTTCCGTGTCGCAGGCATCGCGCGCACCGACCGCTTCGCCGTAGCCGATGTAGTGCTTGGCGCACGCTAGAATGTGCTCGCCGTCGGACAAATCGTCGCCCTGATAGCCGCGCACGATTGCTTCGCCTAATTCACCCGCCAGATAGGGGTCTTCGCCGAAGGTTTCGTCGACGCGCCCCCAGCGGGTGTCGCGCCCCAGGCACAGCACGGGCGAGAACGTCCAGTGCAGCCCGTCGGTGGCGACTTCGCGCGCCGTCACTTCGCCCATTTCGCGCGCGACGTCCTTGTCCCACGTGCAGGCGCACGCCAGCTGCGACGGGAAGATGGTGGCGTGGTCATTCAGCCCATGCCCGTGGATGGCGTCAATGCCGAACAGCACGGGGATGCCCAGACGGCTATGGAGCGCCGCCTGCTGCACCTCGCGCGCGTCGTCGCCCAGAACGTGCAGGAACGAACCTGCACCGAGCTTCGCCCAGCGCAGCGCTTCCTCGCGCCCGACGACGGTGTAGGGAACCTGCACCATTTGGGCGGCTTTTTCTTCCAGTGTCATTTGGGAAAGCAGGTTTTCCACCTGCTGGTGGATGGCTTCATTGGAAAGCATGGAGAATCCTCCTTGTTGTCGTGAATCGTTATGCTACTGTGCTTGGAATACCCTCATGATACAGGCAAAAGAGAAAAAAGACAAGCGGGGAAGCGGGAAAAATTTTGCGAAAACGATTGAGAAGTCAAGAAAAAACAGACGTTTGGGCTGATTGCACGGATTTTCGGAAAAGTTTTCGGACATTTTTTTGCTTTGGCGCAAGGATTTTTCACTTGTTTGTCGTACTCTTTGAGTGGAAAATAATATTGTTCTTTTCATTCTTGAAAGGAGTATGCGATGAATCGGGAGCGTTATTTGCAGGAAATCGACGCGGTGAACGCGGCGGGGAAATATCACCCGACGTGGGAATCGCTCAGCACCCACCCTGTGCCGGACTGGTATCGGGAGAAACGGCTGGGTATCTTCCTGCACTGGGGCGTGTTTTCTGTTCCGGCGTATCATGATTGGTACGCGCGGAACATGTACATCAAGGGTTCGCCGGAGTATGAGTACCACTGCCAGCATTACGGGCAGCCGAAGGATTTCGGGTTCAAGGATTTTATTCCGCAATTCAAGATGGAAGCGTTCGATCCGCAGGCGTGGGTGAAGCTGTTCCGGGAAGCGGGGGCGGATTACATCGTGCCGGTGGCGGAGCATCACGACGGATTCCAGAACTACCGGAGCGAGCTGTCCCGCTGGAACGCGGCGGAAATGGGCCCGCACCGGGACATCATGGGCGATTTGCTGGTGGAGGCGGAGCGTGCGGGCATGACGCTGGGCGCGTCGAGCCATCGCGTGGAGCACTGGTGGTTCCTGGGGCATGGGCAGGAGTTTGACAGCGACATCAAGCAGCCGATGCACTTGGGGGATTACGCATGGCCTGCCATGCCTGAACGGGAGAATCAGGACTTGTTCTCCGAGCCGATGCCGACGGATGAGTTTCTGACGGACTGGCTGCTGCGCTGCTGCGAGATCGTCGACCACTATCATCCGCGCATCCTCTATTTCGACTGGTGGATTCAGCATTCCGCCGTCAAGCCGTACCTCCAGCGCTTCGCCGCGTACTACTTCAACGTGATGGAGAGCCGCGGCGGGTGCGTCATCAACTACAAGCACGACGCATTCCCGTTCGGCATCGGCGTGCCGGACATTGAGCGCGGGCAGTTTGCGGAGGCGAAGCCGTTCCTGTGGCAGTCGGACACGTCCGTCATGCGTGGCAGCTGGTGCTACTCTGTGCAGCCGGACAAGGCGGTCTACAAAGCGCCGCAGGAGATTGTGCAGGACTTGCTGGACGTGGTGAGCAAGAACGGCCGCCTGCTGCTGAATTTCGGCCCGAAGCCGGACGGCACGCTGGCGGACAAAGACGTTGAAATCCTGCACAAACTGGCGGACTGGATGCGCGTCAACGACGAGTGCATCCATGGCACAGGCTTGTGGCGCATCAATCAGGAAGGCCCGACGAAGATTCAGGAGGGGCAGTTTGCCGACGGCGCGTCCCGCAACTTTACCAGCGAGGACTTCCGCTTCACCTGCCGCGGCGGAAATATCTACGCGGCGTGCATGGCGTGCCCGGCGGACGGCAAGCTGCACATTCGGTCTTTGCGCGAGGCGGACGCGAGCCACTTGCCGCTCTGGCACGGTATTGTGCGGAAGGTGGAAGTGCTGGGCAATCCCGCGCAGGTCGCGTGGACGCGCGACGGCGAAGCCCTGCATGTGGATTTGGGGGATTACCAAAGCGACATGCCGGTTGTGGTGAAAATCATCACGGACTAAAGACGGCGGTTTCCGCGCCCTGTGCGCATGAAAAAGCCATCAATATTATCATAAAGGAGAGCATCAATATGCGTTTTACGCAAGGTTACTGGGTCATCCGGCAGGACTATGTGATGTCCTACGCCACGCAGACCGTTCGCGTCATCAAGAACGACAAGGAGCTGCACATCATCAGCGCCTGCCGCCCGATTCGCCACCGCGGCGACATTCTCGACGGCGGCTCGCTTGACATTGTGTTCACCGCGCCGCGCAGGAACATCATCCGCGTGCAGGTGACGCACTTTGCCGGAACGCCGCGCAAAGACCCCAAGTTCACGACGTATGAAGAGGATGTGACGCCCGAAATCCGCGAGGATGACGACTACGCCTACTTCACCTCCGGCGACTTGACTGCGCGCGTGAGCAAGGGCGGCAATTGGGCGGTGGACTATATGGTCGGCGACCGCATCCTGACGACGTCCGGTTGGCGCGGCATGGGTCGTGCGCTGAAGAAGGACGGCACGCCCTGCTCGCTTCTGCCGCACGGCACGTCCTACATGTCCGAGAGCCTCCAGCTGGACGTGGGCGAATGTGTTTACGGTCTGGGCGAACGCTTCGGCGCGTACGTCAAGAACGGTCAGACGGTTGATATGTGGAACGCGGATGGCGGCACGGCGTCGGAGCTGGCGTACAAGAACATCCCGTTCTACATGACCAACCGCGGCTACGGCGTGCTGGTGGAGAACGCAAGCGACGTGTCCTTTGAAGTCGCGACGGAAAAGGTGGAGCGCGTCCAGTTCTCGCACGAGGGCGAAACGATGGTCTACGACGTGATTTACGGCGGCACGCCGAAGGACACGCTCGACCTGTACACCGCGCTGACGGGTCGCCCGGCGCTTGTACCCGCATGGTCGTTCGGTCTGTGGCTGTCCACCTCCTTCACCACGAATTACGACGAACAGACGACGTCCTCCTTCATCAACGGCATGGCGGAGCGCGACATTCCGCTGTCCGTGTTCCACTTCGACTGCTACTGGATGAAGGGCTTCAACTGGTGCGACTTCGAGTGGGATCATGACACGTTCCCCGACCCGGTGGGAATGCTCAAGCGTTACCACGAGAAGGGGCTGCACATCTGCTGCTGGATTAACCCGTACATCGGTCAGGCGTCGCCGCTGTTCAAGGAAGGCATGGAGCATGGCTACCTGCTGAAAAAGACCGACGGCAGCCTCTTCCAGACCGATATGTGGCAGGCGGGCATGGCGATTGTCGATTTCACCAATCCGGACGCCTGCAAGTGGTACGCTTCTTACCTCTATAAGCTGATGGACATGGGCGTGGACTGCTTCAAGACCGACTTTGGCGAGCGCATCCCGGTGCGTGACATCCGGTGGTTCGACGGCAGCGACCCGGTCTATATGCACAACTATTACACCCACCTGTACAACAAGGTCGTCTTTGACGTTGTGAAGGATCGCAAGGGCGAAGGGGAAGCGATTCTGTTCGCCCGCAGCGCGACGGTCGGCGGTCAGCAGTTCCCGGTGCATTGGGGCGGCGATAACTCCGCGACCTACATCTCGATGGCGGAAACGCTGCGCGCAGGTCTGTCCATGAGCCACAGCGGCTTTGGCTACTGGAGCCACGATATTTCCGGCTTTGAGTCCACCGCGCCGGCGGATGTTTACAAGCGCTGGGTGCAGTTTGGCCTCTTGTCCTCCCACAGCCGCCTGCACGGCTCGACCAGCTACCGCGTGCCGTGGCTGTTTGACGAGGAGAGTGTGGATGTCTGCCGCAAGTTCACCAAGCTCAAGTGCCGCCTGATGCCCTACCTGTACGGCAAGGCGGTGGAGGCGCACGAACACGGCGTGCCGATGATGCGCCCGATGATGCTGGAGTTCCCGGATGACCCGGCGTGCGATATGCTCGACCGCCAGTACATGCTGGGCGATTCGCTGCTCGTTGCGCCGATTTTCCGCAAGGACGGCGAGGTGCAGTATTATCTGCCCGACGGAACGTGGACGTCCCTGCTGGATGGCGGCAAGGTCGAGGGCGGCCACTGGCAGACGGAGATTCACGACTTCATGTCCCTGCCGCTGATGGTGCGCCCCGGCACGGTGCTGCCGCTGGGCGCGCATGACGACCGCCCGGATTACGACTATCTGGACGGCGTGGAGCTGCACGTCTACCAGCTGGCGGACGGCGAGAGCGAGACGGTTGAAATCCCCGACACGAAGGGCAATGTCGCCGCGACCTTCACCGTGACGATGAAGGACGGTCAGGCGCAGGTCGAAACCGACTCCACGAAGCCGTATACCGTGGTTGTGCATCAGTAAATAACAACAGCCCTCTGGCGCAGGATGCTTGCGTCAGAGGGCTGTTTGCGTAAATGCGATATTGTTATTTCTATATGCAATCATTGTTGTGGGTTTCGCGTCTGCGGACGCGACAAGGGGGCAATGGAAACAGACGAATGTCTGCGGTCGCCCCCCTTGACCCCTTCGCAGTCGCCTCCCATGTTACTTGGTTTTTATCGTTACAAGGGCGACAAAAAGGAAAACAATATCATCCTTCCGATGACGCCGTTGCTGCCGCATCCTCCGCGACATACACCGCCGCCCCATCCATGCTTGCATTCTCCAGTAGCTCCGTCAGGAACAAGTACAGCGCATGATGATCCCGCGCCAGATTATACCCCGATAGAATCAGCAGTTCGCCGGAATCCGCCAGCACCATCAGCGTAATCTTGTCCTCGCCGTCGCAAAAGGCATCGTTCACCACGCCGCCGAGAATGCAGAAGCCGGGCTGTGCGTCAAAATCCATCGTCTCGCTGGTCTTGGGGTCGAAATCCTGCATCAGGATGGGCAGCGCCGCCGCTGGGTCGTCATCCGGCACGCGGGAAATCACCATCGCCACCACGCGCGAATCCCCACGCACAAGCGTGATGCGCCCCTCCGCCATCTCCACATGCGCGTCCTCCGGCAAAACCACGTTGAAGGGCGCAAGCGCGCTTTCCGGCACGGCGGTCAGCATCGGCGTGGGCGCGGGTGTGCCGGTCGGGACGTCCGTTTCTTCCGCCAGCGGGCAGGAGAAGGTTATCAGGGAAAAAAGAAGCATCAGGCAAAGCAGCCGCGTCATGCGCCGCATGGTCATGCACCTCCGTCAAAAGCAGTTTCGTGTCTTCATCATACCGCATTTGCGCGCGGATGTCAATTTGCGAAATGTAACACTTCCTTTTAGGGAAAAATTATGATATGATAAGGGCGGAAATTCCCGCAACACGAAGGAGGTTTTTTCCTTGATGCAGAAAATCATCCGCCACCTGTTCTGCCAGCCGCACATGGCGCGCCGGATTGTTGTGCTGATTCTCAGCGTGACGATTATGGGCGCGTGCGTGTCGGTGTTCGACCGCATTCAGTTCGGCACAGACCCCGCGTCCGTGCTGAATCTGGGCGTTGCCAATAAGCTGCACATGCTCCTTGGCACCTACCAGATGCTCTTCTACGGCGTGCTGCTCATCGTCGTGATGGCGATGCGGCAGTGGGAGTTCATCGGCCTGGGGTCGATTGCAAACATGGTGCTTGTAGGTTACTCGAAGGACTTGTTCGATGTTATCTTCAGCGCCCTGAACATCCTCAACCGCGATACAATGGGCATGACGGAGCGCATCTGCTGGCTTGTGCCGACGCTGGGCGTGTTCATGGTCGCCGTGGCGTTCTATATGGTGGTGGAGCTTGGCAGCGGGCCGTATGACGCGATTCCGCAGATTATCGCCAAGTACGTCAAGAAGATTCCCTATGCCGTCATTCGCATGATTTACGACCTGTCCGCGATTGCCATCGGCTGGCTGCTGGGCAGCACGGTCGGGGTGGTGTCGATTGTTACGGGCTTCTTCCTCGGCCCGATTATCGCGGCAATTGCGAAGAAATTCCGCCCATGGTTTGCGTAATTTCCCGGAGGTGACATGATGCTCGCCGAAAGAATGAAATTGCTGACGAAGCGCCCGCAGGGAACGCTTTTCCCTCCAGCGCAGAACCGCGCGGCGTGGGAAGCGCTGCCCGCCGACGACCGCACGGACATAGAGGCGTTCATTGCCAAGTGGCGCGGTACGCCCTACCCGATGCTGCTGCTGAGCGACTACGCCGCGTTCGTCCGCACGGGCAGCCGCGCACAATGCGAAACGCCGTATTTCGCGCGTCGGCGGAAGCTTATCGCGGCGGTATTAGATGTGTGCCTGCACGGAGAATCGGCGGATATGTCCGCAGTGGAGGATGGCTTGTGGTGCATCTGCGAGGAAACGACGTGGGCGATCAGCGCCCATGCGAACCTGACGGCGGCGCACCCGTTCCCTATCAGCGGCGAACCGATACTGGACTTGTTCGCCGCGCAGACTGCCATGGTGCTGTCCTTTACGCTGACGCTGCTGGGCGATTGGCTTGACAGCTCCCTGCACCAGCGGGTGACGGCGGAAATTCAGCGCCGCGCGATTGACCCGTTCCTGCACCGCAATACCGACTGGTGGATGGGGTTCACACGCAAGGATTTGTGCAACTGGACGCCGTGGATTGTGTCGAACGTGATGTTCTCGGCGCGCTGTCTGACGGATGACCCGCTGCCTGTGTACCGCCGCGCCTGCGGGATGCTCGATGCGTATCTGCGCTGCATTCCGGCAGACGGCGGCTGCGACGAGGGCGCGGCGTACTGGAACATGGCGGCGGGCAGCCTGCTGGACTGCCTTGAACTGATGGCGGAAGCCGGGCTTAACTGCTGGGACGAGCCGAAGCTGCGGAACATGCTGCGCTTCCCGCTGCTGATGTCGCTGGGGAATGGCTATTTCGCGAACTTTGCGGACTGCGACGCGCGCCCGGTGATGTATGGCGAGCGATTGCAGCGCGCGGGCGAACTGCTTCGCGATGCGGCGCTGACGGCGATGGGGCAGAACCTGCGCGGTCAGCCGACGGACTGCATCGGCGACGTGCCGCACTTTTCGCGCCTTTTGCAGCGTCTGTTCCATCCGGTCGGCGCAGGTCAGACGGCAGCGGACACGCAGGACACGCTGCTGCCGGACTTGCAGGTGCGCATCATCCGCCGGAATGGGTGGACGCTGTGCATCAAGGGCGGACACAACGGCGAAAGCCACAATCACAACGACGTCGGATCGCTGATGGTGTATGTGGATGGGCATCCGCTGCTGGTGGATGCGGGCAACATGGTTTATACCGCGAAAACTTTCTCCGATGCGCGCTACACGCTCTGGAACTGCCGGAGTATGTACCACAATGTGCCATTGATTGGCGGATTTGAGCAGTGCGCCGGGGCGGAGTACGCCGCGCGGAACTTCCGTGCCTTGCCGGACGGCGCGTCGCTGGACATGGCGGGCGCGTATCCGGCGAAAGCGGGCGTGCTGTCGGCGATTCGCGGCGCATGGGTCACGACGGACGGGGTTCAAATTGCGGACGAAATCACCCTGCAAGTGCCGGAAGCCGTCACGTTCACCATGCTGGCGCGGGAGAAGCCGGAAATCCGTCCGGACGGGATTGAATTTGCGCACGCACGGATGGAAATCAGCCCCATGCCGGCGGCAGCGGTGGAAGAAATCCCCGTCACCGACGCGCGGATGGCGAAGAACTGGCATGGGTCGCTCTGGCGGATTGCGCTGACGGCGGAAGCGGGCAGGCATCATCGGCTGACCATCAAAATCAGCAAAAATAATTTTGCGAATCAGGAATGAGAGCGGCGCTTCATTCGTTGTATGATTGGAAAGCCGATGGAAGGAGGAAACTTCCTTATGAAGAATTTCTGGAAAATTGTGATGCTGACCGTCCTGTGCGTGTCGCTGTTGTGCGGCGTGACGGCGATGGCGGAAGCCGACCGTTTTCAGTTTGAAAAAACAAATTTGACCGTCTTTGAGGGCAATACGCTGAAATTGTCGCTCATCCGGCAGGGCAATTGCGCGGCGGACGGCGAATTGACATTTGTCAGCGGGCGCGAGAACATCGCGGCGGTGGATGAAAACGGTGTGGTAACGGGGCTGACGAAAGGGCAGTCGACGATTACCGCGACACTCAAAACCGAGAAACGGACGTGGAAAGCGTCTGTCACCGTGACCGTGGCGCGCGCCGTGACGGACATTGCGGTGAACGAAACGAGTCTCACGCTCTATGATGCGGCAGATCCGCTCATCAGTCACCTGACGGGCGGCGCGGGCGACCGCGTGCTGCTGCTGCGCAAAGGCAAGCAGGTGTCGATTCGGGCGACGCTGTCCCCTAATGACGCGAACAACCGCCGTTATACCGTCACTTCGTCGGATACGGACGTGGTGCGTGTGAGCGGATCAACGCTGACGGCGCGCGGCGCGGGCGAGTGCATCGTGACCGTGGCGAGCGAATCGAACCCGGAAGTCAGTGTGGATTACCGCGTCATCGTCGTTACCCCGGTAACGGGTGTGACCGTGACAGCGGACACCAAGACGCTCTTCATCGGCACGACGGCGCAGCTGACCGCGACGGTGAAGCCGGCGGACGCGTCCATCACGGGCGTGAAGTGGGAAAGCACGAACGAGAAAGTCGCCGTTGTGGATGAATACGGCGTGGTGACGGGCGTTGGGCGCGGACAGGCGACCATTCGCGCGACGGCGGCGGATGGCGGCGGTCAGCGCGCAAGCGTGAACGTGACCGTCAAGCAGCAGCCGGAAAGCATCACCCTGAGCGGCTTAAGCGGCAATATCCGCGTGGGCGGCGGCGTGACGCTGAAGGCGACCGTGCTGCCGAACACGACAAGTGACAAGGCGGTTGTGTGGTCTACGTCGGACGCGAGCGTCGCGACGGTGAGCGCGAACGGCTACGTCAAGGGCGTGCGCACGGGCAGCTGCACCATCACCTGCCAGAGCAAGACGTTCCCGGAGGTCTATGCGCAAATCGACGTGACGGTGTATGCGCCGGTGACGTCCATCACCTTCAACGAAAAGAAACCGTCCGTGGCGGTGGGGCGCAGCATTGCCCTCAGCTGGACGGTGAAGCCGCAGGACGCGACGGATTCGTCCGTCAGCTTCTCGACGAACAAGCCGGATGTTGTGTCGGTGTCGGATGACGGCATCGTGACCGGTCTCAAGCGCGGTGAATGCTACGTCTACGCGACCGCGAACGATGGCAGCGGCAAGAAGGCGACCATCCGCGTGACGGTGACGCAGCCGGTCACGGGCGTGACGATGAAGTACACCTCGCAGAACGTGGGGCTGAACAAGTACACCACGAACACCGCTATTCTGGAACCCGCGAACGCCGACAACAAGAAGATGCAATGGACAAGCCAGGACGAGCGCATTGCGACGGTAGCGGGCAACGGGCTGAATCCGAAGGTGACGGGCCGTGCATGGGGCACGACGACCATCATCGGTACGACGGATGACGGCAGTTATGTCGTCACCTATACCATCAACGTTGGCAGCAGAAAGGATGCGCTGCGCATCACGAATCTGTGGGCGGAAAACAACGCGGCGAAGATTGTTGTTTACAACGCCAGCAACCTGACCATCACCAAATTCTACTACACGATTTACCTTTACAATGCCTTCGGCGAACCGCTGGTCTGCAACACCGACGGGCGTTCCTTCTCCTTCAAGGGCACTTACAACTTCACCCTTGCCCCCGGTGAAGCGACCCGCCACGGGCAGTTCTCTTTCGGGCGCGAGTACATCAAGCCCTATGGCGTGGGGCAGGTGGTCATGCGCATCAATGGCTACGACATTGAGGGCGGTGAGCACTACGATATTCCCGCCAATGACCAGCCGGAATTCACCTGGAAGGCCACGATTGACGACGGACAAGGGTAATCCCGATGCCGCTTCTGGAAACAGGAGCGGCGCTTTTTAATTGGGAGTGAGAAGTTGAAAACAAGAGGCAGCAAATGGGCGATTTCTCATCAGCGTCAGCAACAAAAGAAGTATTTTTGCAGCTATCTTGACACGCTTTTTCACCTGTGTTACACTGTGGGCGGTTGAAGAATGCCGTGTTCTTCGACCCTTTGCGGTATCCCAATAAATTGGATCTATCAATAGGTAATGCTTTTATTCACAGGGGAGGTCATCCGAATGAATACAACCCTGCTGGCAGCGCTGGCGCTGGGCGGCGCTGCGCTCTCGGTCAAGAAGCCGACGCAGAACCACAACCTGATGCGTCTGCCGTCCTTCCGGGGCATCGCGGAAGTCCGCGCAAGTCTGCCGGGACGGATGCGGCTCTATCTGCCTGCCGTATCCGACAACCGCGAAGCCGCAGAGGAAATGAAGCGGCAGCTGGAAGCAACCGGCGTGATGCATGAAGTGGCGCTCAACTTCCGCCTGTCTACCGTTCTCATTCGCTACGACGAGACGAAGGTAGAAGCCGCCGTGGTGCAGGGCGCGGTGCTGAAGCTGATGGGATTGACCGACGCACTGCAGAAAGAGCCGGTCAGCCGAATTCAAAGCGGGTTGAATACGCTGATGGCGGCGGTCAACCACGGTTTGCTGGAGGCGACGAACGGTTTGCTTGATGTGCGGACGCTGGCGGGATGCGCGCTGACGTTCGCGGGCGTGAAAAGCCTTGCGGTTAGCGGCGCGGCTGTTCCGGGCGCGATGACGCTGCTCTGGTGGGCAGCCAGCATCTGGAGGCGAAACGACAGTGGGACGAATTGAAACGGCGCTGATTCGCCACTACCTGAAGCCCACTGTGACCAGCGACCTGCCGGGGCGCTTGCGCTTGAGCTTCAAGGGATATCAGATGCTGCCGAAGGAAGCGCTGCCGTATCTGCATTATGTGCAGGACGTGATGACGATGCTGCCGGGGGTGCGGGATGCGCAGGTGAATCCGCGGATTGGCACGGCGCTGGTGACGTATGACGCGAGCATGACCAATCGGGAGGAAATCTTGCGGTGGATTGCGACGGCGGTGGATACGGGGCTGGAATTGGCGCAGGAGGTTGACTGGACAAGGAGCGATGTGGGGGAGGAAGAACTGGCGACGATGGCACGCCGCCGCCTCGCCTTGCGGCTGGGACAGACAAAAAAGTAACGGCAAAGACTTGTAAGGGAAAAGCGCCCAAGCCGGGTGCCAGTCAATGGGTGTCGAGAGGGGCTTTGCCCCTTCGCAGGGTCAAGGGACAGCGTCC
>OOCZ01000569.1_pt1 | contig 28178 bp, 16 predicted proteins | sample 1671631 | NCBI WGS metagenome assembly OOCZ01 (sample SAMN06348176, study PRJEB24527) | human gut metagenome | reverse complement strand
ATAATTAAGGAGTTATAGACAATGAAAGTTATTTTACCTAAGCACAGAGAATTCCTAATCAGATTTGAGGACGGTTACGCACAGGAAGCTGAAGCGTGGGAAGCACTCAACCAAATTGTTAAAGATTATTCGGTAGACGGAAAAAGCGTTTACAGCGAAACATTTATTGAAGACAATGAAGATAAAGTTAAGGCTCTTCAGGAAAAGTACGAATTTACATATGAAATTATTGAAAAGTAAGCAGGTATAATTATGCAGACGAAAACAGCTTATATGGTTGCAACATCTCATCTTGATACAGTTTGGAGATGGACTCTTGCAGACACGGTTGAAAAATTCATTCCGGACACATTAAGCAAAAACTTTGACCTTATTGAAAAATATCCTAACTATCTGTTTAATTTTGAGGGTGCTTACAGATATGAACTTATTGAAGAATATTATCCAAAAGCATTTAAAGAAATCAAAAGATATGTAAGAATAAATAAGTGGAATCCTGCCGGCTCCGAATATGAAAACGGTGATGTTAACATTCCTTCACCTGAAGCTATTACCAGAAACATACTTCTCGGCAATAACTATTTTTATGAAAAATTCGGTATAAAAAGCAAGGATATATTTTTACCTGATTGTTTCGGTTTTGGTGCGCAATTACCGCAAATCATAAATGACGCGGGCCTTTTAGGTTTTAGTACACAAAAACTTTCTTGGGGAAGTGCATACGGCATACCGTTTGACATTGGTATGTGGGTAGGTGCTGACGGAAACGAAATCGGTGCATCATTAAACGCTAAAAGTTACAGATATAAACTCAGCGGTGATGTGCGTGCCGATTTAAGCGTTATTGACGGAATAAGCAAAGCTTATATGGAAACCAATATGAAGCTTCCTTGGGTAAATCACCTCTACGGAACAGGTGATTGGGGCGGCTCACCGACTGAAGAAAGTGTTAAAAGTGTTTGCGAAAGCGTAAAGGCAAATGCTAAAGAAGAAAACAAGCTATTCAAAGTAAAAAGTGCACGAAGCGATAAGGTATTCACACAGCTTAAAAAATACAATAACGGTTCAAACGGCGTATTTATCCCAAGGTATAAAGGTGATTTACTTATGACAAATCACGGTGCCGGATGTTACACTTCAAGAACGCAAAGCAAAAGATTAGATTATCAAAGTGAGCAAATAGCGCACAGTGCAGAATTTGTCTGCTCATTCGCCGAACTTTGCGGCTGTTACGAATATCCTAAAGAAAATCTTAACAAAGCCTGGAAACGCTCGATTAAACATCAATTTCACGATGATATTACCGGCACATCCTTGATGGAAGTGTACAATGACGCGTGGGATGACTATTATTCATCAATAGCTCAATTTAAGGGTGAATTAACATCTTCCATTCAGGCACTTTCAAGAAATATGGATACTTCTTGGATACCTGAAAATGCAGTTGCAATTTCTGTATCAAACCCTACACAATACAGAAGAAAAGAGAGTGTTGAAGCAAAAATCAAATTAAATGTAAACACTCCTTTTGTTAAGGTAATTGATAAGCAGAAGCAGGAAGTGCCAAGCCAAGTCATCAAAAAAACAGGCAAGAATTTTGAAATTATATTTTTTGCAGATGTACCGTCATATGCAGTACACATTTATGCGGTAGTACCAAGTGACGAAGAATGCAAAATAAAAAATGACCTTGAAGTCAGCGAACACAGGCTTGAAAACAGTAAATATAAAGTTATTTTCAACAAAAACGGTGACCTTGCATATCTGTTTGATAAAGAGCTTAACAAGCAGCTTATAAAAGCACCGATTAAACTTGCATTACTTCACGATACAGGTTCGCTTGCATACCCGTCTTGGGAACTGAGGAAAGAAGATATTGACAAACAACCTTACTGCTATGCAAACACACCTACATTTGAAACAGTTGAAAACGGGCCTGCAAGAATTGCAATTAAAATTACAAGAGAAGCCGAATATTCAACAATAATTCAAACAGTTTCACTCTACCCTGGCAGCAAAGTTATCAGAGTAGACAACGAAATTGAATGGAGAACAAGAAGAACGCTTTTAAAAGCTGTATTTCCGCTTTCTGCATCAAATTACACTGCGAAGTATGATTCCGGAGTAGGATATACAGAAAGAGAAAACAACAACGAAAAACTTTATGAAGTACCTGCTCAAAAATGGGCGGACATTACCGATACGAACGGCGAATTCGGTGTAAGTATACTTACAGATTGCAAGCACGGTTGGGATAAGCCTGACAACAACACATTGCGCCTCACTTGTATTCACTCACCTTTAGGTGCATTTACGAAAGAAACGAGGCAGGATTTGCAAGACCTTGGAAGAAACTGCTTCAGCTTTGGTATTTATGGCCATAAGGGTGATATTGAAAACGGAACTAACAAAGAATCAATGAACTTTGCAAGAAAGCTTATCACCTGCGAAGTGAAGAAAAGTGAAAGCAAGGGCGAATTCTCACAGCTTGCAAGCTTATTAAAAATAACACACGATAACATTGTTATAAGAGCTGTAAAAATGAGCGAAGATGATGAAAACGCTTTAATAGTAAGGCTTAACAATGCAACCGCAATTGAGCAAAAAAATGCGGCATTAAGTGTTTACCGTGAATTTGAAAAGGTTGAAGAAGTTAATACAAGCGAAGAATTTATTAGAAATCACGCAGAAGTTAACGGTAAAGTTATTCGTGTTACATTAAAGCCGTTTGAAACAATAACTTTAAAAATCAAATTTGCAAAATCAGAAGAATGTGAAAACAATAATACATATTCACCAATGAGGCTTAATTACAATGTTAAGGCTTTCACAAATTATGATAATATGAAGCATATCATATTACAAGGCGGCGGATATTCACTTCCTATTGATTTGATTGACAGAAACATAAAAGTCAACGGAATTGAATTTTACATTCCACACGGTAACAGAAAGAACAAGAAGCCTAAATATGACGCAGTAGCTTGCAGGGGTCAAAGCATAAATCTTGACGGTAAGTATAACCAAATTTACATACTCGCAGGTGCAGTAAGTGAAGAAGACATTGTTGGAACATTTAAAATTGACAGAAAAGATTATAACATCAATTTTAAATCAATGACAGCACCATACAGCAAATGGGATATGTACGGACTTGGGCAAACAGCTCATACAGATGATGAAACAGCATTCGGCTATGAATTCACCCACTTGCATCATCCTGAGGGTAACCTTGTAAAAAAAGCAAGAATGTACTTATATTCACTTAATGTGAAAAACAAAAAGCGATTACGCTTCCCTAACAATAACAAATTGGTTATATTTGCAATGACATCCGCTGAAAAGGAAGAATTTACAAACCTTGCAGATAATGTTATTGACATAGTTGATGATAATTACGATTTCGGCAAAATACCGCCGATTGATAAAATCACCGATAAAACAGATGCAATAACTATCAGAGCCGGAAAAATTCAAGACCAATACAACGGTGGTAAAGGCAAAGGATTTTTAAGAGATAATTTAATAACTAACATTATCAGGTCATACACAAAAAGTGAATGGTAAATAACGCAGATAGATTTCGAGAAAGTTAGGTAAATTTTGTCTTTTGTGAGCGGGAGCTGTACGATGGTACTGCCCCCGAACAAAAGACAAAAAGCGCCAAAAAGAGCTTGGACTCAATGTCCAAGCTCTTTTTTCAATCCCTCCGAGTGCAACAAGTTGCACCCACCGTATCCCCTGTCGGTTCGGTCGGTGCTTCTGCACTTTGTGCAGAGGTCTCCACCGGAGACCCGCACCCTTTGCAAGGGAGGCAAAAAGGTTTATTTAATTTCGACGAGGTGCGCTTTAGCCACTTTATCAACAGTCCAACGGCAGTAACGCTTTTGTGTTACTGCCGTTAACTTTTATTTTATTACTTTATATCCTGCGTCTGTTATAGCTTTTTCAAGTACGGATAAATCCACATCTTTTTCAAGCTCTGCCACTGCTTCGCACTTTTCGTGGCTTGCAGTTGCTTCTTTTACACCGTCAATTGCTTCAAGTGCTTTTTTAACAGCTGCCTCGCAATGCGGGCACATCATACCCTCTACCTTAATAGTTTTAATCACAGTTTTTTCCTCCTTATTATTATCAGCAGTGATATTAAGTTTATTGTCGACTGCTTTTTTCTTTTTATCGTGCTTTGATGAATGAATATTAACAAGATTAAGCCTAAGCGCATTAGTTACAACACAAAAGCTTGAAAGGCTCATAGCCAATGCACCGAACATCGGATTAAGTGTCCAGCCAAATATCGGAATCCATACACCTGCTGCAAGCGGAATACCGATAACATTATAAATAAATGCCCAAAACAAATTTTCGTGTATATTTGTAAGTGTTTTTCTGCTTAATCTGATTGCAGATGAAACATCGGTAAGCTTGCTGTTCATCAATACAACATCGGCGGCATCAATTGCAACATCAGTGCCTGCACCGATTGCAATGCCCACATTTGCACGGGTAAGTGCCGGTGCGTCGTTTATTCCGTCGCCCACCATTGCAACCTTGCCGAATGACATCAATTCCTTAATAACATTCTCTTTTCCGTCGGGCAAGACATCGGAAATAACATTATCAACACCAATCTGCTTGCCGATTGCCTTGGCTGTTTTTTCATTATCGCCGGTAAGCATTACAACGCGAATACCCATATTTTGCAATTCTTTTATAGCTTTCGGGCTTTCCTCTTTAATAACATCGGCAACTGCTATTATGCCGAGAAGTTCATCATCACAGGCGAAAAACAGCGGTGTTTTGCCCTCTTTTGAAAGCGAACTTGCTTTTTCCCTAATTGTATCATCAACACTGATTTGGCTTGAGATAAATTTAAGGCTTCCGCCGATAATTTTTTTATCACCTGCACTTGCAGCTAATCCGTTACCTGCAAGTGCTTTAAATTCATCAGTTTCAAAGCTGTCAACTTCAGCATCCTGCGCATAATCGCAAATTGCTTTTGCAAGCGGATGCTCACTTTTCTTTTCAAGTGAATATGCATAACTTAAAAGTTTGCTTTTTTCTGCTTTAGCAGGAATAATATCAGTGACTTTAGGTTCGCCCTTTGTGATTGTGCCTGTTTTATCAAGAGCCACAATTTGTATTCTGCCGGCTTCTTCAAGTGATGCCGCAGTTTTAAACAAAATGCCTGATTTTGCACCCTTACCATTGCCAACCATAACTGCAACGGGAGTTGCAAGGCCGAGCGCACATGGGCAGCTGATTACAAGCACTGAAATTCCGCGTGCAAGTGCATATCCGAAGCTTTGCCCAACAGCAAGCCAAACGCAAAATGCAACAAATGCAATTACTATTACACAAGGAACAAATACACCCGATACCCTATCGGCAATTTTTGAAATCGGTGCTTTTGTTGCCGAAGCGTCACTAACCATTTTTATAATTTGCGATAATGTTGTATCTTCGCCTACGGCAGTTGCGCGGCATTTAATATATCCTGATTGATTTATTGTAGCACCTGATACTTTATCCCCCATAGCTTTATCAACCGGAATACTTTCACCTGTTAATGCCGACTCGTCAACAGCGGTTTCGCCCTCAATAATCACCGCGTCAACCGGTACGCTTTCACCCGGTTTTACTACAAATATATCATTCAGCATTACATCTGAAACCGGGATAACAACTTCCTTTTCATCCCTGATTACAGTCGCATTTTTAGGTGCTAAATTCATCAGTGATTTTAAAGCATTGGTAGTCTTACCTTTTGAATACGATTCAAGCATTTTGCCGACTGTAATAAGAGTTAAAATCATTGCAGATGATTCAAAATAGAATTCGTGCATAAGGCTCATAACTTTTTCACCGTCACCTGCAAGCTGGGCAGATGTCATCAAAAAAAGCTGAACCGTACTGTAAGCAAATGAAGCAGATGCACCGAGTGCCACAAGCGTATCCATATTTGGACTTCTGTGAATTATACCTTGAAATCCGTTTATAAAAAACTTCTGGTTTATAACCATAATTATAACAGTTAAAAGAAGCTGTGCAAGCCCCATTGCGATATGATTATCTTGCATAAATGCAGGCAATTTCCAGCCCCACATCATATGCCCCATTGAAATATACATTAGCGGTGCAAGAAAAATAACAGACCAAATAAGCCTATTTCTTATCTTCGGTGTTTGGGTATCTTTAAGCTCATCATCAGGCATAGCTTTTGATTTTTTATCACCTGTTTTCAAGCTTGCACCGTATCCGGCTTTTTCAACGGCAGCTATAATCGCTTCATCACTTGCTGTACCCTCAACGCCCATTGAATTAGTCAGTAAATTAACTGCGCAGTTTTCAACTCCGTCAACACCGCTTACTGCCTTTTCAACCCTGGCACTGCAAGCCGCACAGCTCATTCCCGTTACATTATACTGTTTCAATACATCACCTCAAAATCATTTCATAAGTTTTTGAAGAGTTTTTAAAAGGTCGTCAACTGTTTCATTTTTCCCAGCTTTAATATCATCCGTAACACAGGTTTTAATATGCGTGGAAAGAAGCTCTTTATTAAAAGAATTCAGCGCGGCATTAACAGCAGACACCTGCGTTATAATATCTGTACAATAGGCATCTTCTTCAAGCATACGCTTTATACCTCTTATTTGCCCCTCAATCCTGTTTAAACGATTGATAAGTGCTTTTTGCTCTTCTTCATTTCTGTGCTTTGTCTTATGGCAACAGCATTCATTTTTATTATCCATATATTACTCCTTATACCCCGTTAGGGTATTTTTATTATATACCCCTATACCGTATTTGTCAACAGCAAAAAAATAAGATGAATAGTAACTATTCATCTTATTAGCTATTTAGTTTTGTTTGCGTACAATATCATATTCAGAACCACTCGGTCTGAAATAGCGGCAGGTTTTATTCTGCTCTTCGCAAAAGCGAACATATTCATCCTCATCAAGCACAAGTGAGCAAAAACACTCATCCGTTTCCTCGTCATATTCATTATACCAGCATTTTTCACACAGTAAGTCCAAAATCATCCCTCTTTCACATATTCCAAAATAATAAAAGAAGCAGTAAGTTCGATATTTTCAACATTATCAAGCTTTGCTTTATCAGCCTCACTCGTTCTGTAAAAATAAGGCGTCATTGAAAACAATGTTTTTAAATCCTTTTGTGAAATATCAAATTTATCTGATATTTTATTTTTTGATTTCAGCTTTAAAAGTTCGGTTTGCGGTGCTTTTTCATCATTCTTATAAGGTGTTGAATAAAGAATATTTTTAAGTTCAATCAAATGATCTTCACCCGGAATAACACTTAAAAGCCGCCCGCCTTTTTTCAAAACACGATAAAATTCTTTTTCATTAAACGGGGCAAAAAGATGCATTGCTGTATCAATCGAATTATCTTCAATAGGGATATTTGCAAGGTTTGCAACAAAATAATTATGTTCCTTTCTTGCCGAAGCTGCAAGGCGCACCATTTCACGACTTATATCAAAGCCATAAAGTTCGCCCTGATATTCATCATAATACCCCTCACCGCAGCAAATATCAAGCACTGTACCGCCAAGCTTTGAAGTAACATAATCACGCAAAAACGAATAATAACCTTTTTGCAAAAATTCCCTTCTTGAATGTGCCGACTCCCTGCTGTCACCCTTTTTATCACCGCTTTTATTTGTAAGCAAAAGATTTACATACCCTTGCTTTGCAATATCAAAGCTGTGGCTGTTAGCACATTTAAAAGCCTTACCGTCAATATTTAATTTTTCACCGCAAACAGGGCAAGTTAAAATGTTCATAAATGCCACCTAAAATATTACCTATCAAAACGGGCGACCAACGGCCGCCCCCTGCATATGAATTTATATTAGTGGTGGAAAAGACGAATTCCCGTCATTGCCATTGCAATACCGAAATTATCGCAACATTCAATTACAGCACCGTCACGAACAGAGCCGCCCGGTTGAGCGATATACTTAACACCGGAGCGAACAGCGCGCTCAATATTATCCTCAAACGGGAAGAAAGCGTCAGAGCCGAGAGCAACATCAGTCATCTTTTCATGCCAAGCCTTCTTTTCATCAGCAGTAAAAGGTTCAGGGCAAGATGTAAAGTATCTTTGCCATACTCCGTCTTTAAGCAAATCTTCATATTCATCTGAAATATAAAGGTCAATAGCATTATCAGCTTCACATTTGCGAAGACCTTCAATAAACGGAAGATTAAGCACCTTTTCATTATGGCGAAGCCAAAGATTATCAGCCTTATTGCCTGCAAGGCGTGTGCAGTGAATACGGCTTTGCTGGCCTGCACCTACACCGATAGTTTGCCCGCCCGATGCATAGCAAACTGAATTTGACTGAGTATATTTAAGAGTGATAAGTGATATAAGAAGGTCGATTTTTGCAATTTCCGGTATATCCTTAATCTTTGTAGGCATATCGTCAAAAAGTGCCATAGTGAGCTTTGAATCATTTCTCTTTTGCTCAAACTTAATGCCGAAAACCTGCTTTGTTTCCATTTCTTCAGGCTGATAATCAGGGTTCATCTTAATAATAAGATAATTTCCTCTTCTCTTTGCCTTGAGAATTTCAAGTGCTTCATCAGAATATGACGGAGCAATAATACCGTCGCTCACTTCTTTTACAAGGAATTTTGCAACACTTGCGTCACATTCATCACTTAATGCAACAAAATCACCGAAAGAAGAAACTCTGTCACATCCCCTTGCACGAACATAAGCCTGCGCAATCGGAGATAACTCTAAATCATCAGGCACCATACACACTTTGCGGTCAACTTCACTAAGCGGCTGAGCAACTGCTGCACCGGCAGGTGAAACATGCTTGAACGAAGCCGCACTCGGCAATCCTGTTGCTTCCTTAAGTTCTCTTACAAGTTGCCAAGAATTAAAAGCATCAAGAAGATTGATATATCCTGCTGCACCGTTCAAAATTTCAAAAGGAAGTTCTTTTCCGTCCATATGAATTCTTGCAGGATTTTGATTTGGGTTACAACCGTATTTAAGCTTATACTCTGTCATCTTTACATCACCTTTCAGTAATTTATAATTTAGATATAATATTTTATACCATTACATTGAAAAATGCAATAGAGAATGATACAATAAATCACGGTGATACAAAATGAACGGAATTTTATTAGTAAATCACTTTTTAAAAGGTGAAAAATACAGCACTTTGCACAATCATCTTGTTTCTGCGGCAAAAAAGTGCAGCATAAATCTTGATATTAAAACCAATTTGGAACTTGCCACACAAAATGCAAATGCAGATTTTGTACTTTTTTGGGATAAGGATATTAACCTTGCAAAAAGGCTTGAAAAAAGCAATATTCCGGTTTTCAACAGTGCAAGTGCAATTGAAAAATGCGATGATAAGGGGCTTACTTACATTGAGCTTGATAAAATCGTGCCGCAACCTAAAACTCTAATATCGCCTAAATGTTACTTTAAATCGGATATGAGCGAATTTGTAAAAAAAGCTATTGATATACTTGGCTTACCGCTTGTTTTTAAAGAATCTTTCGGTTCTTTCGGCGCGCAGGTATTTTTATGCAACAGTGAAAATGATATATATTCCCACATAAGTGATAAGCCTTTTATTTTACAAAAATTCATCAAAGAAAGCAAAGGAACGGATAAAAGAATTGAAATTATCGGCGGAGAATACATATGTGCGGCAAGGCGTGAAAACAAAAATGATTTTCGTTCAAATGTTACAAACGGCGGCACAATGACACCTTGCACACCAAGCAAAACTGAAATTGAAACTGCAATTAAAGCGTGCAACACGCTTGGCTTAACCTTTGGCGGAGTTGACATATTAGATGACGGAAGCGTGTGCGAAGTGAATTCAAATGCGCATATAATAAACATTATGAATTCAACAAAAATTGACATTGCACCATATATTTTTGAAACAATTAAAGGTAAAATCTTATGAGCGGAATACTGATTTACAGTGAAAAAGAAGCAAAGCGAAATATATTTGCAATTAACAAATTCAAAGAAAATCTTGATATAAAGCTTACGGATGAAAATTATGACGGAAAAGCCGATTTTGTGATAAACAGAACAAACAATTACATAATTGCACAAAAATTTGAGCAAAAAGGAATTCGTGTTTTTAACCCATCAAGCCTATCTATGCTTGCTAACAACAAGCAGCTTTGCTATGAATTTATGTATAAAAACGGTATTGAAATTTTGCCGATAAATTACAGTGAAATTCCTGCTGTAAAAAAGCCGATTGACGGACACGGCGGGCAAAATGTAACAATGATAAATAAAAAAGAAAAATTTGAACCCGGTTTTGTTTACCAAAAACCTTGTGCCACACTCGGCAAAGATTTGCGTGTTTGGGTAATAGGCGGAAAAATCATTACAGCCATATTGCGTGAAAGCGATACCGATTTTCGCTCTAATTTTTGCCTTGGCGGAAAAGCCACACCGTATGAATTAAATCACGATGAAACCGCACTTGTAAAAAAAGTGCTGTCACTAATAAAAAGCGATTATATAGGAATTGATTTTCTGTTTGACAATGGACATTTGATATTTAATGAAATAGAAGATACCGTCGGCGCACGAATGGTATATGATAAAACAGATATTGATATTATTAAACTTTACTGTAACTACATAAAGAAAGAAGTTGGCACAAAGTAGCGTGCCAACTTCTTTTATTTAACAATTTTGTGCTTAACTCTTGATGCCGCAATTCTTGCAGCTGATGAATTATCGTACCAATTAAGCCTTTTATTCAGTTTTCTCTGTTCTGATTTTAAGCCTTTGATTTCAGCTTTTAATTCCTTTTTATCTTCATTAAGAGTATCAACTGCCTTTTTCTGCTCTTTCATAAGAAGCTCATTACCAAATGCGATTCGCTCTATCATTTCATTTGGAGGGCAGGTTGTAAGAGAATGAACAGGACCTTCAAACTCAATATTTTTAATCTTTTCATCAAAAGGAACGACTGTTCTGTTTTTATCTTGATAAATATGCGGCAAACCGTTAGCATTAAGGAAATCAACAAAATGCCAAAAGCGTTGTTCGTGGCCGTCATTTACCTGTGAAAAATCTGTTTTTTCATATATATCAAAAATATCTGTATTTTCATCAACTTCGCTTGCCGGCATATTAGGAACATTGTGATATTCCGCAAGCTCCCTGATTCTTGCGTCGGTTGGAAACACGAAACTCGGTACACCGGAAAGGATACTTCCTACCGCACCATGAATTCGTGTGCCATAGTTAAAATCAATATTTTTATTGAATTCAAGAATACTTGGAAAATTGATAAAGAATCTCGCCCTATCGTTAACAAAAACTTCGTCATTTATTAAATGAGGGTAAAGCACTTGCGAATCATTAGTTATAGGAAGCGGTATACCGAGATACATCAATCTCAAATCATCCACAAATTGCGGCATAAAATAATAATTAGGAAGCAACTCCCTGTTTTTAATCATAAATTCTTTAAAGTTTACCGGATTTGTCACAGAACCTGTAACGCAAACCGCACTTTCATTAGTAAGCGGCTTTTTATCCCTAACGGTTAAACCCGGGCCAAACATAGCAAATGATGGGCAACCCGTTACATCAATTTCATTACTGCCAAAGCCTAAGTGCTTTAAATAACTTTCGGTTATTGCACCCCTTACGCCTACGCTTGCAGAGTGGTTAAGCACCGCGGTAATAAACTTTTTCGCACATTCATCGTATATATGCTCCTCTGTAACATCAGGCTCATAAGGCATTTGAATGCCGATACCTGTTACAACCACCGGAATAGTTAATTTTTCAATAATACTTGTCCACATTCCCATACACTGCATAAACTGCTTTCTAAATGAGTTTGCCATAGGAAGAACAAGATAATCGTAATTTTCGTTTATATATTCAGCCTGAACTTTACCGTGTGCCACTTCCTTATCAGCAAGGAAGTCAATTTCAACATCTTCGGTATAAAGTGTTCTTGTCATACTATATGCAAAAAGAAGATTGCCTGTATTGTTACCGATTACTTTTTGGCAGATAACATCAATAGGTTTGTGAACAGCGAATGGCGAAACACTCGCTCTCATTAAAATTCTTTTCTTCATAAATACTCCTAAATTCAAATTGTACTATATTTATAACGAGATAAAGATATTATAATACTTATTATAAACATTGTCAATTTATATGGCAAAAGAAAAAGAGCTTCCCATAAGGAAAGCTCTTTAATAAATAGCTTTTAAGATTAGCCAAGTTCTGAGAAGTACTTGATTGTTCTAACCATCTGTGATGTGTATGAGTTTTCGTTATCATACCAAGAAACAACCTGAACTTCATATGTGTCATCAGCTACTTTAAGAACCATTGTCTGAGTTGAATCAAAGAGTGAACCATATCTCATACCAACGATATCTGAAGAAACGATAAGGTCTTCATTGTAACCGAATGATTCTGTTGCTTCAGCCTTCATAGCTGCGTTGATAGCATCAACTGTAACTTCCTTGTCAGTCTTAATAACTGCTGTAAGGATTGTTGTTGAACCTGTTGGAGTAGGAACTCTCTGAGCAGAACCGATAAGCTTACCGTTAAGTTCAGGAATTACAAGACCGATAGCCTTTGCAGCACCTGTTGAGTTAGGAACGATGTTAACAGCACCTGCACGAGCACGGCGAAGGTCACCCTTTCTCTGAGGACCGTCAAGAATCATCTGATCGCCTGTGTAAGCGTGGATTGTGCACATGATACCACTCTGGATAGGAGCGAAATCGTTAAGAGCCTTAGCCATAGGAGCAAGGCAGTTAGTTGTGCAAGATGCAGCAGAAATAACTGTATCTTCAGCTGTAAGTGTGTCATGGTTTACATTGTAAACGATTGTTGGAAGATCGTTACCTGCTGGAGCTGAAATAACAACCTTACGAGCACCTGCCTGAATATGAGCAGAAGCCTTTTCTTTTGATGTATAGAAACCTGTACATTCAAGAACAACATCAACGCCAAGTTCGCCCCAAGGAAGGTCAGCAGCGTTAGGCATTTTGTAAATAACAATTTTTTTACCGTCAACTACAATGTAGTTATCTTCGCCTTCACCTTCGTGGAAGTCAACAGTGTGACCCTGAGCAACATAGTTACCCTGTGATGAGTCATACTTAAGAAGATGAGCAAGCATCTTTGCACTTGTAAGATCGTTGATAGCAACTACTTCGTAGCCTTCTGCACCAAACATCTGGCGGAAAGCAAGACGACCGATACGGCCGAAACCATTAATAGCAACTTTTACCATTGGAATTTACCTCCGAATATAATTTAAAGTTTTATTGCTTTTATGCATTTTTTATTTTATACTGTTTGTCCTCATAAATCAAGATAAAATTGTATTTTTTACACTTTATACAAAAACAAGTGTATTTAAGCAAGTGTTATTGTTATTTATTTAACGAACTATTTATAATTGGGTCACAGATGAATTATATTTATGCCTTTTGGTTGCAATTTCAATTAAAATTTGTTAAAATTCATATTAGTAAAAACAAAGGATGTTATATATGTTTGTAGATATTGCTAAAATTAAGATAAAAGCCGGTGACGGCGGTGCAGGCGCAGTAGCATTTCACAGGGAAAAATATGTGGCTGCCGGTGGACCTGACGGCGGTGACGGAGGAAAAGGCGGAGATGTTGTATTTGTAGTTGATGACAACCTTGCAACCCTTGCCGATTTCAGATATAAAAGAAAATATGTAGCCAAAAACGGTGAAAACGGACGCGGCTCACGCCAATACGGTAAAAAAGCGCCCGACCTTGAAATCAAAGTGCCGAGGGGTACTATCATTCGCGAAGCAAATTCAGGCGCAGTTATGGCTGATATGAGTAAGACTGACAGATTTGTAGCTGCTAAAGGCGGAAAGGGCGGCTGGGGAAACATTCATTTTGCAACTCCGACCCGCCAAGTACCGAGATTTGCAAAGCCGGGTGTACCGGGTGAAGAATGGGAAGTTTCGCTTGAGCTTAAGCTTCTTGCCGATGTGGGACTTTTAGGTTATCCGTCAGTAGGCAAATCAAGCCTTATATCAGTAGTAAGCCAGGCAAAGCCTAAAATCGGCGATTATCACTTTACAACCCTTGTGCCAAACTTGGGTGTTGTATCAATGGGTGAGGGCAACTCATTTGTTATAGCGGATATTCCGGGGCTTATTGAAGGTGCAAGCGAAGGTGTCGGACTCGGGCATGAATTTTTGCGACATGTTGAGCGTTGCAGGCTTCTTGTACACATTGTTGATGTAAGCGGCAGCGAAGGCAGAGACCCTATTGAAGATTTTGAAAAAATCAATGAGGAGCTTGTAAAGTTCAACCCCGAACTTGCAAAGCAACCGCAAATAGTTGCCGGAAATAAAATTGATATGGCTGAGCCTGAACAAATCGAAAGATTTAAAAAATATGTTGAAGATAAGGGATATGACTATTATTCTATCTGTGCGCCGATCATGGAAGGTACAAAGGAACTTATGAATGCGGTTTGGAACAAGTTGCAGACCTTGCCTCCTATTAAAGAATATGAAGTTGAAGAAATTCCGTTTGAAGCATTGGTTAAAGATGATAAAGGCTTTAAAATCACCCAAGTTGATGAACATTATTTTCTTGTGGAAGCAAGTTGGTTTCCAAAAGTTCTCAAAGGGATTGATATTGAAGATTACGAAGCACTGCAATATATGCAACGAGTATTAGAAAAGAGCGGAATTTTCAATGCGCTTCGAGAAAAAGGAATTGAGGAGGGTGACATTGTTTCACTCTATGACATAGAGTTTGAATATGTGCCTTAATAAATATGAGATTTGTAGACAAAGATGTTAATGCAAAGCAATTAAGCCCGCTTAATTTGGCATTTATAGGCGATTGCATTTATGAAATACTTGTGCGTGAAACACTTGTGCTTGATGCCAATCGCCCCGTAAATGATTTGCACAAGGAAAGTGTAAAGTATGTTTCGGCAAAAGCGCAAACCGTTGCCTTCGAAAAAATCAAGGATGATTTAACCGAAGATGAACTTGCGATTTTCAAGCGCGGGCGCAATGCTAAAGTGGGCCATTCCCCAAAAAGTGCAACTGACGGTGAGTACCACTGCGCCACCGGAGTAGAAGCGTTATTCGGCTATTTATACTTAAATAATGAAATTGACAGAATAAAAGAACTTTTTTCTAAAATTAACTCTTGACATTCTGCTCTACTTGTTATATAATCAATATCGCTGACGGGAGCATAGCTCAGCTGGGAGAGCATCTGCCTTACAAGCAGAGGGTCACAGGTTCGAGCCCTGTTGTTCCCACCAAAATAAAAAGGATACCTTATAGGTATCCTTTTTATTTTTATGTAATTAGATGTAATGCTCGAACCTGTGACGCGTCAAAAGTAATTCCGTGTTTGAATGAATTTCTTTGAAATTCATAATAAACACTCTATTTCTTTCTCCTTTTCCCCAAAAAGCTTACGCTTTTTAGGGACCCCATAATTCCAAATTCTGCGAACAACGAGAGCAAAGGATTTGGGAAAAACAGTTCAGGGAACTGTTTTGTAGTATCTTTGTTTCTTATAAGAGCCCTGTTTAATTGTTTCCTTTTTGTTTATGGGTGAGAATTCTGCTCGAACCTGTGACGCGTCAAAAGCAATTCCGTGTTTGAATGAATTTCTTTGAAATTCATAATAAACACTCTATCCCTTTCTCCTTTTCCCCAAAAAGCTTACGCTTTTTAGGGACCCCATAGTTCCAAATTCTGCGAACAACGAGAGCAAAGATTTTGGTGTTGTCGCAAGTTCCATATCGTTCAAAATAACTTTAAGTTATTTTTCGCTCATTCCACTGCTCCGCCTCTCAAATATGCAGTATAAAAGTCATCGGTTTTTAACCGATGGCTTTGTTTTATGTCAACCAAAATCTTATGGTGCTTACACCTTTATTTTATTAGTTTATAAAAAGCAAAAAGAGACGGTATTTCTACCGTCTCCCTAGCTTTATTTCAATGTCAGATTGAAAAGGCTGTATTAGTCTAAACCGCCCTCTACATCTTCTCTACCTGATGTAGTTACAACATCATATGTTTTGAATTCATCAATCTGTGACATTGGCTTTGTGTAAAGCTCTTTCATTGGTTTTCCTCCCAAATTTACCGGTGCCTTACCCCTGCCGATTAGGCAGAGGCAATAGCATCAATAAATTATAATTTGTTAGTGATAAGTGTAAGATTTAACTTCAGAAATTGCTTTCTTCAAAGTGCCATCAGCAGTCTTTGTGATAACAAATGCTGCAGCTGAAACCTTACCGTCTTTCTTAGAAAGACCATATCTAAGAGAAATATCTGCTGCTGAATTCTTAGTATAAGCAATCTTTACAGTGCCTGCATTAGCGTCTGCACCCTTATTGCCAACATTATCAAGTGTGAGTTCAGAATCAGCTAAATTCTTACCATAAATGAAGCCCTGCTTAACTACTGTTTCGCCAGGAGCAACATTACGAGATGCAGCAAATGAAACCTGAACAGAACCAGCAATTTCATTTACGCCTGTAATTACAACTGTTGTTTTCTGCTCAACTACATTATCAACAGCTACAAGATTCATATCTGAACCGCAGAAGAATGTGTAAGTATCGCCATAAGCAACTGTTACACCGTCAACCTGCCATGCTGCAACGCCGTCCTTATGAACACTAACCTTAGCGTCATAAGCAACTGTTGCAGGGCTTGCTGTTTCTACACCGTCTACTGTGAGAGTAGCACCTTCAGGAGCAGTTACTGTGTACTTAGCAACATTATCCTTAGTGTACTGAGCGTAAATTGTAGCACCATCTGTAAGTGCATGGATATCAGGTTCAGTCATTGACCAACCTGTGAATGTGTAACCAATAAGTGTTGGAGCTGTTGGAATTTCAATATTAGCACCGCTTGTTACAGTTTGAGTATCAATTACATTGCCGTATGGGTCAACAAATACTACTGTAAATGAAGTATCAGCCTTTTCAGCAAATACAGCTTCGTAAGTGATGTCAGCTGTTGCATATGTTACAAATGAAGCTTCGTCAGAAACAATCTTGTTACCAACTTTCCAACCTACGAATTCGCCTGTTTCGTTATTAGCTTTAGCAGTAAGAACTACTTTGTCACCAACTGCAAGTCTTGCGTTAGCACCGTTTGTAGCATCAGCACCGTTAAGAGTTGTTGTGCCAAGTGTTGTTGAAGCAACTGTTACAACTACACCTGTATCAAGTTGAGTTACTGCATCTTCAAGAGCCTTTGTAGCTTTAGCTACGTCTGCAGGATCTGTGTATGTAGCAACTACATCTTCAGCATAATCCTTAAGAGCTGCTGTTACCTTTGCATAAGAAGCTTCTGTGTAATCTTTAGCATTCTTGTTTTGTGCATCCTTGAGTGCAGCATAGTAAGCTGTACTGTCAAGCTTATCAATCGGAAGTGTTGATACATGACCACAAACCGGGCAAGTAGCTGTCTTAGAACCTTCTACTTTAATTGTAGGCTGAGTAACGGTTTCGTAATTAAGAGTACAACTATCTTGTGTGTCGTTACCAACTTCAGTAAATACAAAACCATCCTGTGACCATGTATAAGTTGTTGTTGTATGAGTGCCGTCCTTATTATCGGTAACCTTAGCAGGAGTGTTATCAAAGTTAACAGGTGTTTCGCCCTTATTAACAGTTTGAGGTTTAGATGTACCGTCAATGAAGTTATAAGTATAAGTTTCAGTTGTAGGATTAGCTACAAGATCTTTAACTGCAGCTTTAAGTGCAGCTGTTGCAGCGTCTACATCTTCCTGTGATGTGTAAGCACCAACTGTTGTTTCATCATAATCAGCAAGTGCTTTTGTTACCTTAGCATAAGAATCTGCTGTAAACTTAGAACCGTCAACATCCTTTGCAGCCTTGAGTGCAGCTCTGTAAGCTTCACCTTTAAGCTGAGCAATTTCAGTACCTGTTACGATTGTTTCGCCGCAAACATTACATACTGTATCACCTGTGTAACCAGCATTGTTGATTGTAGGTTTAGTAGCGTTTACAACCTTTGTATCAGCGTGGTCACATACAAGCTTATCAATTGGGTTTGTATAAGTATTGCCACAATTTTCAGTACATGTGTAAACATCATAACCTGCTTCTTTATAAGTAGCGTCCTTATGGTCAGTTACTACGAATTTACATTCAGGGTTTGTTACTACTGCTTCTTCAGTATAAGCAGCGTCAGCTGTTGCAGCTACAACTTCAGGTGTCCACTTGTAACTTGTTACTGAGTGATGAGTTGAATCAGAAGCAACAGGTTTTGTTGTTGCTGTGTTATCTGGAATTGTTGGCATTACGCCATCATTTACAGTTTGAGTGGTAAGTTCACCACCAATAGTTGTAAATGTGATTGTGTGAGTTGATGGCTTAGGAGCTTCTTTAAATTCATTGAAGCCCATGAAAGTTGATTTTTTTGAACCTGGCCATTCAGTATCGCCTGTGTTAGTATTTGTTTTTGTATCCCACATATTTTTAGCATATGTTGTAAGTTTAGGAATCATAGTGCCATCACTGTTTGGACCTACATATGAAAAGCTCTTTACATTTGTAGGATTATAAATGTGGAACTGGATAGGATCGTTTGTTACGATTTTAAATACGAATGTAGCAACAGGAATTGCATTTGTATAAGTATAACCTGATGCTTCACCTGTTGTAGGGTCTACAAATAAACCGTCAGGATCTGCAACTGAAGTGGTATCAACATTTGGCCAAGACCATGTATAATCAAGTACATTGTACTTGCCATCTTCTTTATTAGCAATAATCTGTGAAGAGTTTGAACCATCTGTTGTGAATGAAGATTTGCTTACGCCTTCTTCACAAAGTGAATATAAAGGAAGGTAAGATAAACCACCTTTACCTTTTTCCCAAGTACCCTTAGCAGCTGCTCTTTCAGTTTCAGTACCGAGCTTATAAACGTTCTTTCTGCCTGATTTATAAGAATAAATACCGGCAGGTTCAATAGAATCACTGAACTGAACTTGTGCCAAGATTGATGAAAGAACTTTGATGTTTTCAACAGCAACTGTCATTGTGAAATAATCACCGACACCGAGCTGAACATCATTTTCGAGTGTAGGAAATGCATTATCGATTGCACTGTTAAATGTATTTGCCTTATCCTTGCTAATAGTAAGTGTACCTGAAGTAGTGTTACCATTAACAACTGTGTAATTATAATCTACCGGCGCGCCATAAAGTGAAGCATAAGAGCCAAACTTTTCTGAACCTGTGCCACAGGTTGAATAATCAGTATAATTAGTTGCATTATCCTCTACGAATGTACCAAAATACATTTTCAAATTTGGTTCATAATCGCCAGGTGCTGCAAGTGCTGTGAAAGGTACTGATAAAACAACCATAAGAACTGACAAAATGACAGCAATTGCCTTTTTGAAAGTTTTATTCATTTTCTTTCCCCCTATTTAATTCAAAGTTACATCAGCGTATTTAACTTCATTACCAAAGAATGTAAAAAATGTAAGCTTATCTAAACCATCAATTGCATTATCTTTGTTAAAGTCGCAGTAAAGATTATAATCTTCTGCACCACCGGAAAAAGCTTCATAAAACGAAAGCTTATCCAAGCCATCAATACTGCCATCGTGGTTATAGTCGCATATTGCAATACTTACCGATGAAACATCCTTTGATTCAGAAACTACTAATGTAACCGTTCTGTCAATAGTGGTTTCACCACTGATTAACATTTTGTACTCACCTGCCGGAATATCGGCAAGTGTATAATCACCGTTTGAATCTGTAACTGCAGTTGCAACGGTTGAATCATCTGCAGTTTTAACCGTAAGATTTATACCGCCAATACCGGTATCACTTGCACCTCCATCAAGGGAAGTAGCAATAGCAATCTTACCTGTTATATCACAACCCGGACCTTTCGGTGAAACATCACAGGTCATAAGATATAAAGAACCGTCATAATCATCGGCTTGGTTAACGAGAGCATACTCATCCTTAAGCCCATCATTATAATCCGTTAAAACAAAAGTCTCATTCGGGCTGGTTGAAACTGAAATTACATTTGATGCATCACATTTATTAGCAAAAGCAACTGAAAAAGTTGCAAGCAATGTGCCATCACTATTGATTGCTGAACAAGAGTCAGAATCAGAAACAAAGCCAAACACCAAATTTGAATTTTGTGTAATAGTTCCCATTGACGAAATGCCGGCGATATTATTAGAAAGAAGCGACTTTGCCGCTGTATCAACAGTAGCATCTGCACTGTACTTTGCAGTTACCTGCACAACCGATAACTCGGAAACACCTTCTAAATAGAAGTTTACATCGTAAGTACCGGCAGGCAATTTATCACCGTCATATTGTTTTCCGTCAGAGTCTGTATAAGTGCAATAAATATTTGGCTTTTCACTGCCAATAGTTGCACCGTATGAAGTATTAGGAAGGCACACGAAAAGTGCAATAAGCACCAAGAAAGTAAGTGTACCAATTACAGCACCTATTCTCTTTTTAACAAATGCGTTTTGCATAGGTGTTACCTCCTTGCCAAGTAAATAAAATTTCGGGAGAGACGAGAGCGCATACAACACCAAATCAAACCTCGGTTATAAAAACGCAAAAGCGTAAAAGCAAGCTTTGAAGAAATGATATTGTAATATCAGGGATAAACAGTGACTAAACGCAATCGCCTTTAACCTCCCAACCCTTAAAACAGGGCCGGTATATAAACGGGGATCACCCGATCATATCGAATTTATAATAAAGTAACCATTATAATAAACGGTTACATATCAGGGGTATTGCTACCCCTGATATGATTTAATTTAATTAGTCGAGAGCAAGTGCTGCGTACTCAACTGTCTTACCATAGAAGGTAAAGAATGTAAGCTTATCTAAGCCGTCAATTGCATTATCCTTATTATAGTCACAGTAGAGATCATAAGCGTTTGAACCGCCGGAAAATGCAGTGTAGAATGTAAGCTTATCCAAGCCATCAATAACACCATCACCGTTGTAATCACAAATACATACAGGAATTTCAACATTTGAAATATCTGCTGTACCGGTGAGTGTTACGGTTCTGTCAATAGTTACATTTTCTCTATGAACAGTAAGTGATGTTGTACCAACTGGAACAGTAGCAGTGAATGAACCGTCAGCTGCCGAAGTAGCAACTACTTCGCCGTTTGCGATAACATCAATTCCTGCAACACCTGTTGATGATTCAGTACCGTCAACATTTGCTGCAATAAGAACCTTACCGCTTACAGTGATTGTATCAGCTGCTGCCTGCTTAACTGAAGGAGCAATTGTAACATCGCCGTCAACCTTATATTCATAAGGGAATGCATTAACTGTTACCTTTTCACCGTTGATTGTAAGTTCATTAACAACTTGGTAACCTTCAGCTGCCTTAACATCAATTGTGATTGTTGAGCCGGTTTCTACTGAAACAGGAGCTGAGTAATCAACACCATTGATTGTTACAGTAGCACCTTCAACAGCATTAACTGTTACAGTGCTGTTTGTAGTTTCAGCAGGAGCAAGAGCAATCTCTGCAGCCTGAAGTTCTGTATCAACAGTGTAGATATTTGTAAGTGAAGCATCGTAGCCCTTCTTATCAGAAAGAACAAAGTTAGCTGGATCCTTATGAGCATAATCGCCGTGACCATACTGTGCAAGAGCAACTGCTGCTGCAAGAGCTCTGACATATCTGGTCCATGATTCTGCAGAGTAAGAACCATCGTTTACAAGCTTACCTTCAGCATCCCACTTACCAAAGCGAGGAGCGTTTGCGCCTGTTGTCTTTGAAACTGAAGCTTCAGTTGTTACAGTCTTACCGTCTTCAGCATAAACAGCCTTAGTAGCAGTAAGAGTTGAATAGATGTTGCCTGATGCACACTTAATTTCTTTTTCAAGCTGTGCACCCTGGTAACCACGCTCAACAGCTGCGCTTGCAAAGATATTGAAAAGTCTGGTATATTCAGCTACTGCTGCTGATGAAAGTGATGAATGAGTTACATAAGTGTAAGACTTTCCGTTGTCAATGCAGTTTTGTACAGTTGATGCTGCACTTGCAGGAGAAACGCCTAATTCCTTCTTAACTGCATCTTCAGTTTTAGCCTCTCCGGTAGCTTCATCAATTACCGGTTTGCCATCTTTACCTAAAACAACTTTATCATAATGATATTCAAGATCAACAGTAAAGTTCTTTTCAATGTTTCTGGCAATGTCAGTCATCTTAGAGAATGTTAAGATGTTAAAGTTTGTGTCATTAAGACCGGTTCTTGCAACAGAAATGTTTTTGAATGCATTATCTGCAGCCGGCTTAAGTGTATCATTCATAATGCTTGTTACATAGTTGATTCTATCAACAGCCTTTGCAACAGCACCACGGTTATCAACGATTGAACCGTCAGACTTAACTTCGTTAGGAACGATAGTATAATCTGTTACAGGGAACTTACATGACCAATCTTCATTTGAGTTAACCTTCTTGCCATCGGCATCACGGTATACATACTGAACCTGGTTGTAAAGAAGATTACCCTGTGCGTCAGTTGCCTGAGTTTCAGTAGGCATCTGGCAAGGATTACCATTTGTGGTAATAGCATTGTCCCAAGTTGTTTCATAAACAACTGAGTTAGCAAGATAGTATTTACCATCTGCATTCTTAATTACTTTGATTCCGGCTTGGTCTGTTGTACGAACGCTTCCATTATCATCAGAAAGAGCTAATGGTGAATAGATTGGCATTGTACCTGCAGCATCGAAGTAGTAAACGCCTTCAACACCGCCTACTTTACCTGAACCGTCAGCAAGAGCTTCGCCACCAACATAAGCGTTAGCCAAAACATCCTTTGGAATTGTATATTCTTTTCCTTTAGATGTTACTGTTGGAGCAGATTTTGTATAAGGAACATAAGCTAAATCGCCAAACTTTGATGTAACTTCTTTAGTTGTTGCTGTAAGATGAGTCTTATTGTTAATGCTCTGTGCAAAAGCAATTGTCATAGCAGATGACTTAATAGAAAGTACATTAAGAAGAGCCTGCTTAGCTTGCTCGAAAACAGCTGAGTTAGTAAAGTCTGAAGGCTTATATTGTGATACAAGTGATGCCAAATTATCATAAGCAGTATTCATACCGCTGAGCTGGCTGGTATCACCTACAAGGATAGTAAAGTGAGCATAAGCTGACTTAGAACCATTGTAGATACACATATCAACCGGATATTCGCCGCCTTGAATGTTGGTTTCACCATCATAACGGAACGGTTGAACTTCAAGAGCAGATGCATTTGGAATCTCCTTCTTCTCACTTTCAATGTAGAAACCAGGAACTTTGGTGTTACCCATTGAAACAATGTTGAAGAGGTTATCGTAGTTAATCTGACCACCATTGTTCTGCAAATAAACTGATTCGTAAATATCACCGTCACCAACATGGTAACCTGCGATAATATTCTTAGCAATAGCTTCAGAAAGAGTGTAAACTACATGAGTTCTTGTCTGAATAGCCTTAATATTTGCAGCTGAAGTACCATCCGGGTTAGTTTGAGCCTTAACAGCATCAATTTCATCGCTTGTGTAACCCTTATAATAAGTAATTTTATCGCTGTTACCTGCTGTTGCTTCTGTTACCTCGTTACGGTTCCATTCACCGAATTCACCTGAACCAGGAGTAGTTTCAACACGGTAGTCATACATATTATACTTAAGAAGGTTACCGTTTGTCTTATCCCAAGCAGGGATAGCGTTTTCACTGGTGATGTTTACTGTTGTATAAGCAGCATTTTTATCATACTTTGTTACAACATTATTTGCATCAAGTGTGTTTGACTGATAATTTGAATCTTCATCATAGAAGTAGATACCGTCAACTGCTTTTTTACCGCCTAAAACCTTATTTCTGTTACTTCTATATCTGATTGAATATGTTGAAATATCAGCAAGGTTTGATGAATCAAGTACCATGTATTCAGGATAGTTAGCAAGAAGAGTATTATCCTTACTAAATGTAGATGTTGATTTTACATAAGCACCCTCAACACCAACTGTTTGATCAGCTTTATTTGTATCATGCAAGAACTGCTTGTTACTATTATACATAGCTTCTTTCCAACCTGTTGCGGTTGTCATATACTTATAAGCTGAAACATTGTTATCAGCTGCAACAACTGTGCCATCTTTAAGTACGATGTCGTATACAAACTGAACTTCAACTACATTTGATTCTCCTGCTGCTGAGTTGAAAGTAATAGGAAGTTTAGGTGTTACTATTGTTTCGTTCGGAGCAATAAGACCTGATTTAAGTTGAGATGTAATATCAGTTTTTTCGTTGTTACTGCCAATATAAGTTGCTGACTTAAGCTTGTAATAGTAACGAGAAAGTTGAACAAGCTGTCCATTAGAGATATATGCACGGTTAAGACCTGTGCAGTTATTTGTAAATGAAACTGTATCGCTGCAATCGCCGCCTGCTGTTGTCTTCATAGAAGGTGTAGCAAAGCTTGCTGAAGCAGTCTTAAGCTGCTGAGTTCCGATTGGAGTGATAGCTTCAGGAACGAAAGAGTTAACTGCTGAAAGAGCAAAGAAAATACCTCTCATTACTGAATCGCCATACTTGCCGGCATCACCCTTGGTGCTGTCTGCACCATAACCGGTGAATTCAACAAAGTTGCAAATAGCCTTTTGGATTGCACCGAGGTCAGTACCGCCGGTACCTGCAAGAGTGCCAACCTGAAGTAAATCATCAAATGGCTTGTTGTCACCGTTTGACTTAGGAACTACGGTTGTGAAATTCTGCGGCTGTGAAGAATAACGCTTACCGAGGAGACCGTTGATAAGGTCAGCAAGCAAATCATAAACAGTATTTACAAAACCTTTTGACTGAATCGGTTCAGCAGATACGATTGTGATAAGTTTGTAAACGAAATTAGATACGCCACAGAAACCGCTGTCTTTCTTATCTGCAATATTAAGAATTGAAAGAACTACATCGTTCCAGATAAGGTCATGTGAATCGAACTTACCGTATTCCTTGCCTTGGAGTGTACCAAGAACAGGTAAGAACTTGTTAGCAATTTTATCAATATTTTCCCAAAGGTTATTTGTAAGAGCACTGTTACCGTTTTCATCGCAAATACCGAGAAGAGCTGCAACACCCATTGCTCTTTCACCTGAGTTAGTTGCCTTCTTCATTGAGTAATCTCCACCGTAGTAAAGAATTACTGAATTCAAGAGGTCAAAAATTGTAGCACTTGAATTAACAGGTTCGTTTTCTGTTTTCCAAGTTTTGCCTTTGTATGTTACAGGAACATATCCTTCAAGTACATATGCAACTGCGTCACGAGCCATAGGAAGAATTGTACCTTCAAGTGTTGCGTTGATTGTACCGTCGGTTACTTTTACAAGTGATGAATAATCCTTATTAGGAAGTACGTATGATAAGTATTCTTTAAGGCATACATAAGCAACTGCTTCTGCATCCTTACAACCATCCCATTCTGCTGGGTGGATAATATCTTGAAGTTTGCCTGCACCAAGGTTAACCTGGCCGATACAAGCAACAAGCATAGGAACCATTGCTGATTCAAGATTTGCTTCTGAAAGAACAGCATCAGTACCGTTAGCATCATAGAATGCCTTGAGGATGTTAGCGTCAGTAGCATCTGCTGTGTACTGAACCATCTTAAGTGCATTGCCAACGAGTGTTGAAGTGATTTTCTTGATTGTTGCATCATTGATTGATTCAACACCGTCTGCCTTTGTAGTTTTAGATTTTGCCATTTCCGGACGAGTGCCGATAATGTTATCTCTTTGTGGGAACAAATCATTAACTGCTGCAACAAGTGCATCGTTAAAGCCTGCTACCATTGAACCGTAATTTGAATATTCATTTTTAAAGAAATCGTCAATATTCTTTGTTCCGGTTTGTGCAAAGTAAAGGTTGATAGGACCTGTTTGCATATTGAAACCGTAGTCAGCAAGAGGGCTGTATCTTAACTTAGCAAAGAGCTTTGTTTCATCAATATCTGACCACTTGCCTGTTGATGTTTCAGCAGCTGCACGGTCAAATGAAAGCTGTTCCTTAGCTTTTGCAATAAAGTCATCTGCTGATTTATCGCCATAAGCTTCGTAATTAGCGTCAGCCCATTCGTTAATCTTTGCCTGAGTATAGTTAGAAGCAATATCGCTTGAATTCCATTCACCCTTTTTGTCGAAATAATAATAGTATGCATTATCAAGATTTCTGTCACCCTGGGTGTTTACATGGAGAAGCTTGATTGAACCCTTGAGAACTGTATCCCAAGCAAGATCAAGTGCTGTATAACCTAATTTGAAAAGAGAATCGGTTGGCTTAAATGTAATCTTTGTTGTTTGCTCTGTTGCATAACCGTTTTTATCCGGATGTCCATAAGCAAAAAGAAGAACATTAAGCGGATTGCCGTCATCATCTTTAAATTCGCTTGAATATACAAGGTTAGGGTCATAACCGAGTTTAGCAGCGGCTGCTGCATAATCCGAGCCTGACTTATTCATTTCGGCCTTGATTTCAAGATAACGAGTAGCTGATGTATCCTGAATAGGCTTGAGTGAGCCATCTTCGTTCTTTTCATTATATTCTTGGTTATATGTAACGAGAACGCTTATCTTCTGAAGAAGCTCGGTAGAGAGCTTATCGAAAAGCTGGTCATCATATACCCATTGAGTTTTGCCACTCTTGAAATCATTGATTTCATCCTGTGTATACCATTTTGTATAGTTGAAAATAAGCTGCTGAACAACATTATAAACAAGGTTTTTAGCATAACTTTCATCGCTGAAGCCTAATGGACCTGCAAGAAGCTTGTAGATATTAACCGCACTCTTAAGAACACCGAGGTTGAAATCACCTCTTAATACCTGACCGAGTACATCCTTACCGGCATAGTCAGCTGAGTTGATTTGAAGAAGAGCAAGAGCTCTCTTAACAATCTCAGTTGATGAATAGTTTTCTCTTGTAACATGCCAGAAATTCTTGCTGGCATCACTTGAAGCTAATGATTTAAGCTGAATGTTACCTGCGTCACCAACATAACTACCATACTTAGAAAGAAGACCTGCAACACTCTCAAGTGTAAGCATTACATCATCAACGCTGTCAAGCTTAACTGTTAAGGTATATTTAATAATACCGAACGCGTTGATATTAAGATGCTTATTAGCGGCATCCCATGTCATATAAGCTGTAACGCTGGATGGGAGATTTGCAAGAAGGTTGTAAACTGTTGGAGCAACTGTAGGAAGCATAAGGTCCGCATAGTCAAGCAATGCTGTTGCGGCTTGTTCGTCAGAAAGAATATTCCAAGCAAGGTCGTTATATTCTAACGCGTCATCTGTATACTGCTTTTCTGAACTAACAGGTGCAGCGTGAGCTGAAAATGCACATGTTAAGCAAGAAGCAGCCATAAGAACAGCCATAAACAACGCAAGCAGCTTATGGGAAAACTTTTTTGCTTTCGTTTTCATTTTTTACCTCCGTAAAATTTTAAAAAATTTAAAGTGAAGTGTTAACATATTGTGCGTAATGCCCGTCGCAATCTCTGACCATCAGGCAATCTGAATTAGAATGAAGGCTCATTACAAGCCACAGCATTAAATTGGCGCAATATGTGCTTTAAACACATTATAATTATTACATACGGCCACCCGAAAGTCAATAAATTAAACCTACAATCCTCATTTTTGTAACTTTAGCCAAAAACGACTTCGTTTTTTTGTCACTCTGCACAATTAGTTTACGAAAATTTTACAATTTGTTAATAATTTAAAGGAGAAAAATAAGCTTTTCACGGCGAGTAAAGCGACAATACTTTACACAATTTTTACATTTGTAAAGGTTTCGGGCTTTACATTTTACAAAATTGTTAATGCACTTTTTCTCTGTTTTATTCGTTTTTCAGTTACTCTTAATAAAACCGACGCTTGTTAGACATAATTTCCGATTAAGTCCATTTACAAGCACTCCGTTGTCAAATTCAAAACACAAAATATGTTAAAATTCACAATAAATTCAAAATATGTTATAAAATTATTGACTTATTAGATTTTATTTGAT
>OOCZ01000522.1_pt1 | contig 29653 bp, 27 predicted proteins | sample 1671631 | NCBI WGS metagenome assembly OOCZ01 (sample SAMN06348176, study PRJEB24527) | human gut metagenome | reverse complement strand
GGGCACAGCCCAACAAGCATTTTGAATTTGATTTTTAGAAATCGGATTCAAAAATCGTGCCGTGGTACCACGGCGCACTGCTTGCGGGTGCTATGAAACCTCTCAAGGTGCTTTCCAAATTTGAAAATCGTTTTGTAATCAGGACCGTCCGTTTTCAAGTTCAACTTGAAGCGGACGGTTGTTTTTCTGCTCAGAAAATTTTCGTGTTTGCATCCGCAGCAAGCAGGGCGAGCCGGTACCATCTCGCAATTTTTGAATTCGATTTTACAAATCCAGCTTCAAAACACTTGTTGGACTTCGCCCAAACCCGATATTCAGCACATAAACTGTGCCGACTGCGTATCTTAGCAGACGCCGAACAAGCAAATTTTCTCTCAAAAAAATTGTTTTAGAAAAATCAGCGTTGATTCATTCAATATTGCACAAAATCGGAACTATTACTTCCGGTTTTGAAGGCAAAAAGCGGAAGTATCACTTCCTAAAAAATCGAGCAATTTTATGGTATGCTCTGTCCAGAGCAGTTCACAAGAACCGGACCTACTATGTCCGGTTTACCCACTCAAAACCGGACCTGATACGTCCTAAAAACACTTGTTTGATTGTGATATGCTTTCTACAAGCCTTCATCGAACCTTGAGAACCGAATGACCGTCTGCATGGGATACCCGGCCATGACCCCGCAAGGGAGAGCCGGAAGACGCCGCCGGAAGGGGGCAGGAAAGCCATGCGGGGATAACGGCTGAACTACCAATAAATTTTTGAAAGGAGATTTTGCCCATGAAGAAAAACAAGTTTGAATTTATCATCGACTCCGAATTTCAATCTCAGATTCCTGCATTGACCGATGAAGAATTTCAGCAACTGGAAGAAAACATCCTTTCAGAGGGAGAAGTCCTGTCTCCCCTGATCGTCTGGGGCAACATTCTTGTTGATGGCCATAATCGCTATAAGATTCTCCAGCAGCACCCGGAAATTCCTTATACCACCCGTTCGATCTCCTGCACCTGCGAAACCCGTGAAGATGTTCTGGCATGGATCTGCAAACATCAGCTGGGTCGTCGGAATCTGACACCCGAGCAGAAAAAGTTTCTGATTGGAAAGCAGTATCACTCTGAAAAATCCACTCGTGGGGGAAACCATGGCAATCAGTACACGCAGGTGGCAAACTGTCAAATTGACAATTTGCCACCGGTAGAAAACACGACTGAACGAATCGCCAAAGAAAATAATGTAAGTTCCTCTTTTGTAATTCGTGCCGAGCAATTCATGAAAACTGTTGAGCTGATGGAAAAATACTGCCCCGGCATTCAGGAAGAAATCTTATCCGGCAAACTTAAGCTATCCCAGCGAGAGGCTACCATTATCCGTGGAACTCCCACAGAAGCATTGCCCACCGTGGTATCAACGTGGCGAGAGAAAAAGTTAAACGGTAAACCAGACGATAGTGCAGACACCTATGAAAATTCAGAATTGCTTTCCAAGGTCACCGAACGCAATTTCTCTACTGCTGCCACATCGAAGATCCAAACGGCTGATTCACTCTCGGAGAATCGACCTTTTATTTCATCGGGAAAGCGCTGCACCGAACTCCAGACCATTCGTGAGCCAGGAGAAAAGATGGCAACGGTTGATTCGATCTTGGAAATAGACAACACAGTATCATCAACAACCAACGAAAATCGACAAGATACTGTTGATACCGCTCTTGCAGCATGATATAATATTCTTGTAATGCTTGTCCCAACACAGTGGTAAGGTCTCCCCTTCCACTGTATTACATACACTGAACGAGGTGCTTAAAATGAATCGTCCAGATGACTCTCCCAATAATTCTATCATCATTTACACCACAGAAGATGGTCTGACCAAAATCGATACTACCTTTGATGGGGATACCGTTTGGCTTTCCATTGACCAGATGGCCGATTTGTTCCAACGCGATAAATCCACGATCTCTCGCCATATCAAAAACATCTTTGCAGAGGGTGAGCTTGACCGAGATGCAGTTGTTGCAAAATTTGCAACAACTGCCGCAGACGGAAAGACCTATCAGGTCGAATTCTACAATCTTGACGTCATTATTTCTGTTGGTTATCGTGTCAAATCCAAACGAGGCACACAGTTCCGTATCTGGGCAACTGGCATCCTGAAGGAATATATGCGCAAAGGCTTTGCTCTGGACGATGAACGGCTAAAAAATCTGGGCGGCGGTGGATATTTCAAAGAACTGTTGGAGCGCATCCGGGACATCCGCGCTTCCGAAAAGGTGTTTTACCGTCAGGTTCTGGAAATCTACGCCACCAGCATCGACTACGACCCCAAGGCAGAAATTTCGGTTCAGTTCTTCAAAAAAGTACAGAACAAGATTCATTATGCTATTACGGACAGACATTCACCAGCCAGGAACAGTTGGTTTCCACCATTGAAGATTACATTGATTACTACAACAACCGCCGTTACCAGCACCGTCTGTTCATCCAAACACCGATGCAAGCTCATGTCAGTGCCATGAATCGGGCTGCTTGATCGTTCGATTACACAAAAAATTCGCCGTTCCTTTGGTGAAACGGCGAATGAAATCTTATATTTTTTTCTGTCTACTTGACGGAGTGCACCTCAGTCTCCGGAGAGATCGCAGCGGTCTTTTCTTTTATGCTCAGTAGCACTTTTTGCAAGCCGTGAATCCGCGGGATTTTGCAGTGGACAGGCTCACTTTCTCAGGGCCTTTCATTCCGCTGCAGTTGGGGTTGCTGTGGTACTTCTTGCCGCCATGGGTGGGGATCCACACCATCTGGCTGGTCGTCTGTCCGGAAGATGCACTGCCCGTGCTCTTTTTGCTGCTGGCAGTGCTCTTGCTGCCGGAAGTGGTCGTGGTCTTTTTGCTGCTGGCGGCAGCGGCGGCCTTCTGGGCATCCAGCTTTTTCTGCCCGGCCGTGTACAAAGCTGTCGTGTCGCTGGTGGTGCCGTTCAGCAGCACCGAGCCATTCTGGATGTCCAGAATGGGCATGCCGTTCACGTCCAGTGTGCCGGCATACACGCCGTACAGGGTCATCTGCTGTGCCGGGGCCGCCGCCTTGAAGGCATCAAATTTCGACTTCTGCACGGCCACATACCACACGCCGTCGGCGGTGTCAAAGCCAAAAATAAATGCAGTATCGTTGCTGGTAGCCGCACTGTAATTGGGCGTACCGGTAATAGTGATGGGCTGTCCCAGCGGCTGAGACGTTGCCTGCGCATAGGGTACCGTCTGGCAGGAACTGCTGTCCACCGCCGCAAAGGCCGCCGGGCAGCACAACAGGCTCAGGCACAGGGCCAGTGCCGCTGTAAGAATCCGGAATTGTTTTTTCATCGCACACATCCTCCTCTGTTTGCCGGTCACCCGGCTATTTTACAGTTCGATCGTACCTCCTGTTTCTCTGTGCAGCAATTCCCAGAATGTGTTGTTTTTCGGCACATTCCGACGCATTCAGGAAGCAAAATCAGTTCTCATCATATATTTATACCATTTTATGTTCATTTATGAACCGTAATATGGCATTCATTTCAAGCAAAATTCACCTCATAATAGTATTGGGGTGATAATAATGGATGAACTCAGAATTAAAAAGCTCTCCGAACCTGTTACATTTACGATTCGCGTAGACAAGTCAATCGTCGATTTCTACGATGATCTTGCCGGAAAAACAAATCGCTCCCGCAATGAGCTGATCGGGCTTGCTTTGGACTACGCCAAGGATAAGATCATCGTGGAAGAATAAGCGTTCTTTCCGTAAACAAAAAATGCGAACGAGAGCATTTCTGCTCTCGTTCGCATTTTTTATTGCTTCACACAGCGTGTCGTGTTGCGGGCGCTCCGGATCAGATGCCTGCGGCAGCGTTCTGACCGGCAAAGCGGCCGAAGGTGGCGCTGCGGCCTGCGGCGGCACCAGCCATCAGGCAGGGATAGCTGCCGGAGAAGTAGTTGCCGCTCATGTCGCCGATGACGTACAGGCCCGGGATGGCCTTGAAGTCGTGGTCCAGTGCGTGCATGTTGTCGTCGATCTGGATGCCGTCCATGGTGCAGATGAGGTAGCCGCCGGACTGGCGCACACCGTAGAAGGGAGCTTCGCTCAGGGTGGACAGACGGTAGTCCTCCTTACCGTAATCCTCGTCCTCGCCCTTGGCAGCCAGCTCATTGTAGCGATTCACCGTTGCGGTGAAGGTGTCCTTGGGCAGGCCCAGCTTGTCGGCCAGCTCCTCCACGGTGTCGGCCTGCACAATGTAACCCTGGTCCTGCAGATCGGCGTTCATGCCCTCGATGTACTCCATGGGGAACACCGGAGCGGTGCCGTTCACATGCGGGTACAGACGGCTGCAGCCGTGGGTGGCAAAGCGCTCCACATCCTCGGGGTACTTGCTGTCCCACACAGTGCAGTAGGTGTGGTAGGGCTGGCTGGCTGCAGCGTGCAGCACCAGATCGTAAGGCATGTACTCGTTCATGAAGCGCTCACCGTTCAGGTTCACCTTCAGGAACGGCTGGCTGCCCATCCAGAACAGGGCACCGTCGTTGGCCTTGCCGTACTCGCCCACCTGGTCGGGCTTGATGGCACCGCGGTCAAAGATCATGGAGGTGTGGGTCTGGTCCATGATGGCACCGGCCCACAGGCAGGCCTTGATACCGTCGCCCTTGGCACCGGGTTTGGAATAGTTGATGCAGGTCTGCTCCACGCTCTGGGGCTGCAGGGCGTTCATCATGGTTTCATTGCCGCTGTAGCCGCCGCAGGCCAGAATGACGCCCTTGGATGCGTTGTAGCGCACATACTCGTCGTTGGCATTCTTGGCGATCAGGCCGGTGACGCGGTTGCCGTCCTTTTCCAGCTTGACCATGGTGATCTCGTACTGCACTTCCAGACCGTCGGCCTCGGCGTGCTTGAGCACGGCGTCCATGGTCAGCTGCTCGCTGTACTCGTCGCCGTACTGGGTACTGTGGCCCACGTCCAGCACCTCGTAGTTGTCGTTGTCGTGCTTTTCGTCGATCTCGTGGCGGAAGTCGATGCCGCTCTCGGCCAGTACGTCGGTGAACCAGTCGATGGTCTCACCGCTGCGGTCTGCCCACACCTGTGCCAAGCTGCGGCGGGTATAGCCCTGGCTCCAATTGCACAGGTAGCGCACAGCGTCCTTCTTGTTCACGTCATCGCCGTCCTCCTGCTGCTGCTTGGAGCCGCAGGCAGCCAGCGTGTCGCGGATGCCGCTGGCCATGTCGTGACCAAACTTCTCGATGAGGATGGTCTTGGCACCTGCCTCGGCGGCTGCCGCAGCCGCAAAGGTACCAGAAGAACCGGCACCCACCACCAGCACCTCACACTCCACGGTCTGCTTGATGTCGCTCTCGGCGATCTCCGGCTCCTCGCCCAGCCAGTCGGCGGTGGAGGCAGTCTCCTCGGTGGTCTGCTCAGCGGGGTTGATGGCACCGCCGCTGGCCTGACGGATGCAGTCGGCCACAGCGTTCTGCACAGCCTTGCTGGTCACAGTGGCACCGGTCACACCGTCGATCTGGCTGGTCTGAGCGTTCATCACCTGCTCGATCAGCTTGTCCTTGGCGGCCTGGCCGATGCTGTCGGTCTCGCCGGACAGGTCCAGCTCCACCTTGGTGATGGTGTTGGCATCAAAGGTAACGGTAGCGGTGATCTCGCTCATGCCCTTGGCGGTGGCGGTGTAGGTGCCGGGGGTGTAGATGCCGGTTGCGCTGGAGGAGCCGCTGGCTGCATTGCAGGCAGCCAGACCGGCAGCGGTAACGCTGCTCATGGCGGCAGCGGCAGCGATTTTCAGAAAGCCTTTGCGGGAGATCTTTTCCATAATAAGGTTCCTTTCTCTTCTTTTTCTTCGTGCTTTGTTCCAGAGTGGCAAAAATGCTTTGCCATTCTTGTTAAAAGTATCACATTTACAACCAAAGAAAAAGAAGTTATAATATCCCTGTAGGTATCAAGAAAAACTTGCGTTTTATTTCTGGAAAGGGACCTCCCATGACCATTCAGCAGCTGCGCTATTTTCTGGCCCTGTGTCAGGACCTGAACTATACCCGCACGGCCGGGCGGATGTATCTGTCCCGGCAGGCGCTGCGCCTCAGCATTGCCGCGCTGGAAAACGAGCTCTGCGGCCCGCTGTTCATCAATGTGCGCAATCACCTTGCCCTGACCGAAAAGGGCCAGCGCTTCCGGGCGCAGGCCGCGCCGGTGGTGGAGCAATTTGACCGGATGTGCGCGCAGGCGTATCAGGATATCCGGTCCCCCGCCCTGCGGCTGGGCATCAGTGTGGCGTTGGTGCCCAACTACCTGCCCATGCTGGGGGATGTGCTGGAGCAGTTCCGGCAGCAATACCCGGGCATCCCGCTGGAAACCACATTGCTCTCCAACGACGCCGTATGTGCACAATTGCAGAACGGCACGCTGGACGCCGGGCTGGTGATGGACCTGGGCGGCTGCGCGGCCGGGCTTGCCCGCACCGCGCTCACCCGGCACACCGCAGCCCTGCTGGTGCCCCGCTGCAGCCCGTTCTGGGGGCGCAGCAGCATCGCCCCGGCAGAGCTGGACGGCCAGCTGCTGTTGGTGCCGGGCCTTGCGCCGGAGCCGCTGGCCCCGCTGTGGAATACCCTGCGGCAGGCCGGTGCCCGCCCGAAGGTAGAGATCGGCGAGCAATACTATCAAGTGCTTTACCGCACCCAGGAGCGCAACGGTCTGGCCCTGGACCGGTTGGAGATCACCTCCGACCACTGCATGGACAATGTTCAGGACGTGGCACTGGACGGCATGCCGCCCATCTGCGCCGCCTTTTTGCAGCCGGAGCACGCAGAGCACCCCTGTGTCCGGCTTTTGTGCAGCTTTTTGCAGGAACACCTGCGCAATCTATGAAAGAAGGGACCCCTTATGCATTTTTATGGAACCATCGGCCCGGCCTGCGCCAGTGCCGGAACTCTGCGCCGCCTTGTGGACGCCGGCATGACCGGCCTGCGCATGAACCTTTCCCACGGGGCGCTGGCCGAACACGCTGACTGGCTGGCAATGATCCACGCTGTCGGCATTCCGGACCTGCTCATCGACCTGCAGGGGCCGGAACTGCGTGTCGGGCGGCTGGCCAGCCCGGTCACCCTGCCGGAGGGCGGCACGGTACAGCTGGGTGCAGACGACATCCCCTGCCCTGTCCAGCTGGTACAGGCGGCCCGCCCCGGACAACAGCTTCTGCTGGATGACGGCAAGCTGCTGGTGGAAGTAACTGCCGCCGGGCCGGATGCACTGGTCTGCACCGTACTGCGGGGCGGCGTTCTGCAAAGCCGCAAGAGCATTGCCGCCCCGGGTCTGTCGGTGCCCATGCCCACCCTGACAAGTGAGGACCTTGCCAACCTGCGCATCGCAGCTTCCTGCGGCGTCACCGGGGTCATGCTGCCCTTCGTGCGCGGGAAACAGGATATCCTTGCCCTGCGGCAGGCGCTGGCCGAGGCCGGTGCGCCGCAGATCCGCATCTTTGCAAAGATCGAGAACCTTGCCGGGGTGCAGGCCCTGCCGGAGTTTCTGTCCCTCGTGGACGAGGTGGTCATTGCCCGCGGCGACCTGGGCAACGCCATGCCGCTGTGGGAGCTGCCCCGCTGTCAGAAACAGCTTTCCGCCGCCTGCCGGGCCGCCGGGGTGCCCTTTATGGTGGTCACCCAGATGCTGGACAGCATGTGCACCCGTGCCGTGCCCACCCGCGCCGAGGTGAGCGATATTTACAATGCTGTGTTGGATGGTGCGTCCAGCCTGATGCTCACCGGCGAGACCGCCGCCGGGCAGTACCCCGTGCAGGCCATGGAGTTCCTGGTTCGGACGGCAAATACCGCCCTGTAAGGCAGTTCGGCCTTCTGCACGCTTTTTCGGCCCGAAATGACAAAAAGGATGGATTCTGTCGTAAAGAGTTGGTATAATGAAGGCAAAATATTTTTGCAGGAAGGTTTTTCTATGGGAATCGTAGTCATCGGAGCCGTTTTTGTGGACATCAAGGGGTACCCCCTTTCCACCTACATCCCGGGCGGGCGCAACTCCGGCCGGGTCGAGCAGGTACACGGTGGTGTGAGCCGCAACATCGTGGAGGACATCGCCAATGTGGAGCTGCGCCCCACCTTTGTGGGTCTGGTGGACGATACCGGCATGGGCCAGGATGTCATCGACAAACTGCGCAACCACAAGGTGAACACCCAGTTCATCCGCCGCGTGAAGGACGGCATGGGCACCTGGCTGGCCGTGTTCAACAACGACGGTGACGTATGCGCCTCCATCTCCAAGCGCCCGGACACCACTCCCCTCACCGCTCTGCTGAAAGAGCAGGGAGACGAGATCTTCAAGGACTGCGACAGCATCGCGCTGGAGCTGGATCTGGAAAAAGAGACGGTCAAGCAGGTGCTGCGCTTTGCCAAAAAGTACAACAAGCGGGTCTACGCGGCCATCTCCAACATGAGCATCGCCATGGAGCGCCGCGACTTTTTGCAGCAGGTGGACTGCTTTGTGTGCAACCAGCAGGAAGCCGGGCTGCTCTTCTCGGACGATTACGACCACCTTTCCCCCGCTGCCATGCGGGAGGTGCTGGCCGCCAACGTGCACAGCGCCAACATCCCCTGCATGGTGGTCACCATGGGCGGGCAGGGTGCCGTGTATGCCCGCGCCAACGGCGAAAGCGGCGTTGTGCCCGCCAAGAAGGTGGATGTGATCGACACCACCGGTGCTGGTGACGCCTTCTTTGCCGGTACGGTCATCGGCCTGACCTACGGCAAGAACCTGCCCGCCTCCTGCGAGATTGGCAGCCGTCTGGCCGCCTCGGTGATCTCCATCACCGAAAACGTCTGCCCCCGGTTCCGCCCGCTGGAATTCGGGCTGGACATTCCCGTGCTGGACTGAGTCACACCCAAAAGCGCCGGAGCATTCCCGCAAAAGGGAGCGCTCCGGCGCTTTTTTTGTTTGTCAGAGTTCGTTGATGGCCGCTGTGACGGGCATTGCCTGCAATCGCTTCACCGGGCCGTACACCGCAAGCGCCGCTGCACCTGCCACGAACAGACAGAGCACTGCCAGCAGCCCGAAGGGCACCCGCCACACGACGCCGAAATAGTGGGTGATCAGCCGGGTATACAGTGCACGGTGCAGCGCAAGGCCGGCAGCAACGCCCACCAGCAGGCCGGACGCCGCATAGGTCCCGGCCTCCGCCGCGATCATCCGGCACAGTTGGACGTCCTCCATGCCCACGGCGCGCATGGCACCGTACTGCCGGGCACGGGCGGAAACGCTCATGGAGATGCTGTTGACGATGTTCAGCAGCGAGATGCCGCCGATGATGGCCAGAAAACCGTACAGCACGATGCGCACCGCGTAATAGGTGCCGCGGTCCTGCCGGTTGCTCTCCCGCAGGTCCTGCATGATGACGTCATCCGTGGCAAGGTCCGCCAGCGTGAAGAGGGTGTCCTCGTCGGCGGTGCGGTCCAACTGCACACCTACCATATTATAGTTCTGGTCGCCTGCCACCTGTCGGAACAGCGCCTCCGGTGCAATAAGGGTCACATCATCCGGGAAGGCGCCCTCCGAGAAGGCACCCACGATGGTAAGCGGCACCCCGTTCACTGTGATGACGTCCCCGATCTGCATGGGGTTGTTCTTATTGTAGATGGTCATCACTTCATTGCCTGCGCCGGGCATCCGACCCCGTACCACCACGGAACGGCTGGATTCCAGCATATAATCATCGTAGGAGCAGAAGACAACGTGGTCCACGTTGCCCTTGTCGCTGCTGGCCGGGGTATCCACCAGACCAGTGCAGCCCCACGCATGGGCGACGCCCGGCACTTTCAGCAGTGTCCGGGTCATGCTGCCGGGCAGCACCTGCGCATTGCCGTAGCCGTTGTAAAGCACATCGGGCTGCCACGGTGCCAGACTGGGCAACAGCAGAGAGGCGAACTGCAAGAGCACGGTAAAGCCCAGCGCCAGCACAATGCTCAGCGCAAAGCTGGCGGTCATCAGGGCCCAGTTCTTTTTGCTGGCGGTGGCATGGCGGACGCCCAGTGCCAGTTCCACCCGGCCCTTCCCGGCATGGGCCGCACGGCCCACCGGCACATTCTGGGTGCTGCCGGAGACCGCCGCCATCGGCGAGACCTTTGCTGCCCGCTTTGCCGGGGCCTGCGCAGCCAGCAGCACCGTCACCACACCCACCACGGCACCGGCGCACAGGCCCGCAGGGCTCAGCTGCCAGACTGGCGTTGCCGCAAACTCGCCGCCGATGCCGTACCGCAGCGCGGCGCAGATCGTCCAGCTGGCCAAAGTGCCCAGCACAAGGCCGATGGGCACCGCCGTCCTGCACCAGTTGAGGGCTTCCAGCCGGACGAACCGGATGACCTGCCGTTTGCTCATGCCGATGCAGCGCATCATGCCAAAGAACTGGGTGCGCTGGGCCAGATTGCTGTTCATGCTGCCGGAGATCATCAGCACTCCGGCCAGCAGCACCAGCACGAACAGCACCGCTGCCATCCCGTACACGGTCTGAAAAGCCGTACTGCTGCTCTGCCCTGCCGAACCCATCACCTGCAGGTTTTCCTGCACAGCCGTCTCCCCGTACCGGCTGCGCAGCTTCGGCAGGGCCTTTGCTGCTCTGGCCGCGCTGGTGTATTCCAGCTCATAATGTGTCTGGGGCAGTGCCTCGCCGTTTGCAGTCAGCAGGGCCGCAAAGGCTTCCTGCGGCAGGTAGGCATCCACGATGCTGTACTGCTCGCCGTAAAAATCCTCGTCGATGCCGCCGACGCCGGTGACCGTGAGGGGCTTTTCCGTTCCGTCCGGCAGTGTCAGCGTTACAGTGTCTCCGCTGCCCACATGCAGCACCCGTGCAGCGGTCTTGCCCAGCAGCACTTCGTTTTCCGCCTGCGGGTAGGTGCCCGCAAAGGCTGCGGCACGGTTCAGGCTCACATAATCTGCATCGGCACCATACAGCACCACCCGCTTGCCGTTCAGGCGGTATGCGCTTTCGCCGTTCTCATTGAATACTGCTCCGGCACCCACCCGCACCACGTCCGGCTGGCCGACCAGCTGCGCAGCCTGCTCCGGCGTGATGCCGGTGACCTCCAGATGCCAGCTGCCGCTTTTTCCGGCTGCACGGCCCGTCTGGGTGCGCAGCATCATGTCCGCCACACTGAAGATGGCCGTGACCAGGAACACTGCCGTGACGATGCACAGGATGGTCAGCCGGTTCTGCCGCCTGCGCACCCTGGCAGAAATGGGGATCAGGCTTAGATAGCTTTTCATTCCGCGCACCTCCCGAAGTCGGTCAGCACGCCGTCCGACACCTGCAGCACCCGGTCTGCCGTCTGGGCGATGCTGCGGCTGTGGGTGATCATGACGATGGTCTGGGCGTATTTGCGGGAAGCCTCCTTCAGCAGGGCGATCACCTCGCCGCTGTTGCGGGTGTCCAGATTGCCGGTCGGCTCATCGGCTAAAATCAGCGCCGGACGGGTGATGAGCGCCCGCCCGATGGCCACGCGCTGCTGCTGCCCGCCGGAAAGCTGGCCGGGCAGGTGACTGCGCCGCTTGCGGAGGTCCAGCACATCCAGCAGTTCTTCCAGATACGCCGTGTCCGGCTTCTGGTAGTCCAGCAATACCGGGAACAGGATATTCTGCTCCACGGTCAGCTCCGGGATCAGGTTGAACGCCTGAAACACAAAGCCGATGTTCCGGCGGCGGAAGATGGTGCGCTCCCGCTCTTTCATGGCAAACAGATCTCGCCCGTCCAGCAGCACCTTGCCGGAGGTAGGGGTGTCCAGCCCGCCCAGCAGATTGAGCAGAGTGCTCTTGCCGGAACCGCTCTCGCCCACCACGGCCACAAATTCGCCCTTGGGCACCGAGAAGCTCACGTCCTTCAGCGCCTGCACGGCAGTCTCGCCGGTGCCGTAGGTCTTGCAAAGGGCCTGTGCCTGCAACAGATTCATACAAAAACCTTCTTTCGTTTTGATCTGTCCACAGCATACCACCCGTTTGCTACAGCCCGGTGACTGCAAGACTACAATTTTGTAGGGATCGCCGGAGCGGGCCTGTTCCGCAGCAGGATGGTGAAGGCGGTGCCCCGGCCCAGCTCACTTTCCACTTCCAGTGTGCCGCCGTGGACCTCCACAATGGATTTCGCCAGCGGCAGCCCCAGCCCGATGCCCGGCGTATCCTGCGCAAAGCGGCTGCGGTAGAATCGCTTGAACAGATGGGGCAGGTCCTCCGGGTGGATGCCGGTGCCGGTGTCCACCACCCGGATGCGCACAAAGTCGGCAAAGCGGCTGCCCTCTACCGTCACGGTGTCCCCGGCGCGGGTGTGGTCCAGCGCATTCTTGATCAGGTTGCCCACGGCCTCGCGCATCCACACCCGGTCACAGCACAGGCACACCCCCTGCTCTGCCGCGACGGCCAGCTGCTTTTGCTCCTGCCGGGCGCGGCAGGCAAAGGGCCGGGCAGTCTGCTCTAGCAGACCTTGCAGATCTTGTTCCGTTTTTTCCAGCTGTACAGTCCCCGCATCCAGCCGGGTGAGCTTGAGCAGACTTTGCACCAGCTGTTCCATCCGGTCCAGCTCCTGTTCGGAAAGTTCGGCCAGCTCCCGCACATTTTCTGCGTCATCCGTTCCGGCCTGCAGCAGACCGTTGTAGATATTCAGAGCGGCCAGCGGCGTCTTGAGCTGGTGAGAGATATCGGCCATGGTGTTCTTCAAAAACTGCTTTTCCCGCTGTTCCCGGTCGGCATGGGCGTTGAGCACTGCCGCCATCTCATTCACTTCATGGAACAGCCGGTACAACTGCCCTTCACGGCCGCTGTCCAGCCGGGCAGTGGCGTCCCCGTCCAGCAGGGCACGCACCTGCGCAGCCGCTTCCTCCAGCCGTTTCTGCCGTCGGGCAAAATAAGCAGCGGCACTGCCCAGCACCCCGGCCGCCAGAAGGACAAACAGCCCCAGCAGCGGCAGGCACAGTGCCGGGCACAGTGCCCACGACGCGCATTCTGCCGCCAGCAGGGCCGCAGCCAGCCCGGTGCACAACCGGGCAAACAGCTGCCGGACATCGTCCTCCACCAGAAATTTCATCTCACACATCCCCGTTCCAGCGGTAGCCCATGCCCCGCACCGTGACCAGCCGCTGCGGGCTGCCGGGGTCATCCTCCACCTTGAGCCGCAGCCGCCGGATGTACACCGTGAGGGTGTTGGTATCTACATAATTGCCCTCGCAATCCCACAGGGCGTTCAGAATGGTCTCTTTGGTCAGCACCTGCCCCGGGCTGCGCAGAAACAGGCACAGCAGCTTGTACTCCGCTGCCGTGAGTTCCAGCGGAACGCCGTTCTTTTCGGCCCGGCCGGCCAGCAGATCTACCCGGATGCCGCCGGAGCACAGCTCGGTGGCCTGCTGTGCCCCGAACCCTCCGGCCCGGCGCAGCAGTGCGTGCACCCGACTCAGCAGCACCCCCAGCTTGAAGGGCTTGGTGATGTAATCGTCACCACCCAGGTCCAGCCCGGTGATGATGTCCATTTCCTCATCCGACGCGGTCAGAAACAGGATGGGCACCCCGGAAGTGCGGCGCACCTCCCGGCAGAAGTCGAAGCCGGTGCCGTCCGGCAGGGTCACGTCCAGCATCAGCAGGTCGTAGCGGCCCGCCTGCCACAGATGCCCGGCCTCGGCCAGGGTACGGGCCGTGTCCAGCGCATAACCCGCCCGGCCCAGTGCAAGGGTCAGCCCGGTGACCAGACTTTTGTCATCCTCCAGCAGTAAGATCCGCTCCATGGTGCAGTTTCTCCTTTTTTACAAAAAATGCCGGGTGCTGCCGCAGGTACGGCAGCTGCCCGGCGCGCAGTCACGCATTCTGTTGTTTGTACTGTTCGCCCCACACCCGCATGGCATCCATGATGGGCTTCAGGCTCCGGCCCAGCGGGGTCAGGCTGTACTCCACCCGGGGCGGCACCTCCGGGTAGGCCTTGCGCTCCACCAGACCGTTTTCCTCCATCTCCCGCAGCTGGGAGGTGAGCACCTTCTGGCTCACGCCGGTCAGCGACTTTTTCAGCTCGCCGAAACGCTTGGTTCCGGTGAGCAGGTCCCGCAGGATCAGCACCTTCCACTTGTCACTGATCATGGTGAGGGTGGTTTCCACCGGGCAGGCCGGCAGTTCCTTTTTGGTACACATCTGTCGTTTCTCCCCTCCGGCCCCTCGCGGGCCGTTTTTTCTATTTTACGGCACAGACGCGGTGCTTGTCAAGCAGGGGCCGGACACCCCCGCACATCCGGCTCAAAAAAATTTTTTTGCAGTCCAAATTGCGATAAATCAGCGGTTCACCGCAAAAGTTTCCAAATCGCAACCGGTCAAAAGTCACCCACCGGTAACCAGGTTACCGCATTGTGCGTACTTTACACCGGGCAAAAAGGGGTGTATCATGGCCTCGTCAGCCGGGGCACGCCGAGATGCCCCGCACACCCAATGCAATAATCCTGGAGGTACCAAACCATGTCTCTGAACAAAGTCGTTGAATTCCTGAATGCCAACCCCGTGCAGTATCTGGCCACCGTCGGCCGTGACGGCAAGGCCAAGTGCCGTCCCTTCATGTTCGCCGGTGAGCTGGACGGCAAGCTGTGGTTCTGCACCAACAACCAGAAGGACGTGTACAAGGATCTGCAGACCAACCCCTACACCGAGATCTCGGTGTCCAGCCCGGAGTACGCCTGGATCCGCCTGCACGGCAAAGCTGTGTTTGAAAACAACATGGCTGCCAAGGAGATGAGCATCTCCAACCCCATCGTGAAGGGCCAGTACGGCGAAGCCACCAACCCCATCTTTGAGGTGTTCTACCTGGAGGACGCTCACGGCGCCATCGCCGACTTCTCCGGCAACCCTCCCTACGAGTTCTGATTCCCGTTTCGTGCAGATCGCCTTGGAAACGCTGTTTTCAGGGCGTTTTGCCGTTTGGTACCGCAAAGGAGGTCTTTCTATGACCCAGACCGAACGCCGCCGTTTTTTGCTCAGCCGCCTGCTGGCAGAAGCCCCCGAATACCGGCAGCTGGCCGTCCCGGACGATGCCGCCGGGCAGAAGCAGCTGCTGCGCGCACTGCTCAATGTGCGCCCGCCCCGGGATGCCAGCCCGGAGTTTTTGCAGGTGCAGGACGAATACCTGCGCGCCGAGCTTGCCCAGAAGGGCGTTACCGTCCTTGAAAGCCTGACCCCCGCCGCCCGCTGCGGGGAAGCTGCCCTTTACCTGTGGCAGGGCGACATCACCACGCTGCAGTGCGACGCCATCGTCAACGCCGCCAACAGCGGCATGACCGGCTGCTATGTGCCCGGCCACCGCTGCATCGACAACTGCATCCATACCTTTGCCGGGGTACAGCTGCGCAGCGCCTGTGCCCGCCTGATGGCGCAGCAGGGCCACGAGGAGCCCACCGGGCAGGCCAAACTCACCCCGGCCTTCAACCTGCCCTGCCGGTATGTCCTGCACACGGTAGGGCCCATCGTGACCGGGCGCGTCACCGCACGGGACCGCGCTCTGCTGGCCTCCTGCTACCGCGCCTGCCTGACGAAGGCCGCAGAAGCCGGGCTGGAAAGCATCGCATTCTGCTGCATCTCCACCGGCGTGTTCTGTTTCCCAAATGAGGATGCGGCAGAAATTGCCGTACAGACTGTGAAGGAGTTCCTGCAAACACCCACAACCATCAAAAAGGTGATCTTCAATGTTTTCAAAGATTTGGACAAGGAAATCTACACCCGACTGCTCACAGCCTGAGCAGCTCAAAAAGGCCCTGCACGAGGCTGATGCCGTCATCATCGGCGCAGGAGCCGGGCTGTCCACCTCCGCCGGGTTCACCTACGCCGGGGAACGATTCCGAACATATTTCTCCGATTTTGCCAGCAAATACAGCTTTACGGATATGTATTCCGGCGGGTTCTACCCCTACTCCACCATGGAGGAATACTGGGCGTACTGGAGCCGGTACATTTATATCAACCGCTATCAGAACGCCCCGAAGCCTGTATACGACACGCTGTTCCGGCTGGTGCAGGATAAGGATTACTTTGTAATCACCACCAATGTGGACCACTGCTTCCAGAAAGCAGGGTTCGATAAAAAGCGGCTGTTCTACACGCAGGGCGATTACGGCCTGTTCCAGTGCAGTGAACCATGCTGTCAGGAGACTTTCGACAATGAGGCACTCATCCGGCAGATGGTAGAAGCACAGGGGTATGTCCTCGCACCGGATGGTCAGCTGACCGTGCCGGAGAATACCATCCTGAAAACCTATATCCCGTCCGAGCTTGTCCCCCACTGCCCGCACTGCGGCAAGCTGCTCACGATGAACCTGCGCAGTGATGACAGCTTTGTAGAGGATGCCGGCTGGCACACCGCCGCCGAGCGGTACAGCGAATTTCTGCGCCGCCACGAGGGGCAGAAGACTTTGTTCTTAGAGTTAGGCGTTGGCTATAATACGCCGGTCATTATCAAGTATCCTTTCTGGCGGATGACAACCAGGAACCCCAATGCCACCTACGTCTGCATCAACAAGGGCGAGGCCGTCTGCCCGAATGAGATCGCCAAGCAGTCGCTGCTTTTTGACGGTGACATTGCTGCGGTGCTGGCACAGATCAAATAATTACTTTTTCTATTCCATAGCGCACTTTCCGTCCTCTCGCTGCAGTCCTGCACCCCGATAAAAAGCTGCCCGCATACCGTGTGATCTTGTCACATCCGGTATGCGGGCAGCTTGTCTTTTCTGATTTTACGCGATTTTGGGGGCTTATTTTGCCACGATCTCGTCGGCCAGAGCGTCCATCTGGGCTTCCGCAGCAGCATTGGCAGCAGAGCGGATGGTGACCACGTTCTCGCAGACCGTGATGTTCTTCATGCCTTCCAGCTCGGCGCGCATGAGTTTGGCAGCCATGGGGGCCCAGGTGCCGTTCTCCATCAGGCCGACGGTACGGTTCTGGAACGCCTTGGTCTTGAGGTGGGTCAGCAGGGACTCCATCGGCGGGAAGAGGAAGCCGTCATAGGTGGCGCAGGCCAGAACGATCTTTCCGCAGCGGAATGCCTCGGTGACGGCGTAGGACACATCGGTGCGGGTCAGGTCCATCTCCACCACCTTTGCGCCCTTGGCACGCAGCTTTTCGGCCATGGTGTGGGCCGCGGCGCGGGTATGGCCGTGGATGGAAGCACTGGCCACCAGGATCTTTTCCGGCTCCTCCGGCTTGTAGCTGGACCAGGTATCATAATAGGCCAGATACTTGCCCAGGTCCCCGGTGAGCACCGGGCCGTGCAGCGGGCAGATGGTGGCAATATCCAGTGCGGCTGCCTTTTTGAGCAGTGCCTGCACCTGCAGGCCGTACTTGCCCACGATGTTCAGGTAATACCGGCGGGCTTCGCTGGCCCAGTCGGCCTTTTCGTCAAACTTTGCCACCGCCCCGAAGCGGCCGAAACCGTCGGCGGAGAACAACACCTTTTCGCTGCTCTCATAGCTGACCATGACCTCCGGCCAGTGCACCATGGGTGCAAACACAAAGGTGAGGGTGTGGCTCCCCAGAGACAAGCTCTCGCCGTCCTTCACCACCACACGGCGCTCCTTGGCCACGGCATCCGGGCCGAAGAACTGCTCCATATACACAAAGGTCTTGGCGTTGCCCACCACCTTCATGTCCGGGTACTTAGCGGCCAGGCGGGCAATGTTGGCACCATGGTCCGGCTCCATGTGGGAGACCACCAGATATTCCGGCATGCGGTCGCCCAGCGCTTCGGTGAGGTTTGCCAGCCAGGCATCCGTGGCACGGTTGTCCACCGTATCCAGAATGGCGACCTTTTCATCCAGAATGACATAGGAGTTGTAGCTGACGCCGGTGGGCACCGGGTACTGACTTTCAAACAGGTCGATGGTGGTATCGTCCACCCCCACGCCCAGAATGGCATTGCTGATCTTCTGTACGCTCATAAATCCCATGCTCCTTTATTTTTATGCTGTGCCGCAGAAAGCGGCCGATTTTTCTTAAGAACAATTCCTAGTATAGCACATTGTCAGAAATTTAGCAAGAGGAATCTGCGGCTTTTCCTGCCCCCTGACCACAACCGTTATTCATCGCCCCTGCTTTCCGGCAGGCGGGCAGACACGGGGCGGCCCGGCTCGGTGTCCAGCTCCAGCAGGGCCGCAGCGCTGGCGTCGTCCATCGTCTGTACGGCCCGCAATTTGCGGCTGATGGCACGGCTGCGCACGCCGATAAGGTTGTCCAGCTCTTCGTCGGTCTGGCGCAGACGCTGCTGCAGCTTGGAAAGCCCCTGCCCGAACTTGTCGAACTCAGTCTTGACGGCACCCAGCAGCTGCCACACCTCGCCCGAACGCTTCTGGATGGCAAGGGTCTTGAAGCCCATCTGCAGGCTGTTGAGCAGGGCCGCCATGGTGCTGGGGCCGGCCACGTTCACCTGATAGTCCCGCTGCAGCACCTCCAGCAGGCCCGCATTCACCACCTCGGCGTACAGGCCCTCGAAGGGCAGAAACAGGATGCCGAAGGCTGTGGTATACGGCGGCTCCACATACTTTTCGCGGATGTCCTTGGCCTCGCTGCGCAGCACCAGTTCCAGTGCATGGCGGGCGTTTTCCACAGCCTGCGCATCGCCGGATGCCTGCGCATCCTGCAGGTGGGCGTAGGTATCACCGGGGAACTTGGAGTCGATCGGCAGCCAGACGCTGCCGCCGTCGGCACCCGGCATTTTGATAGCGTACTCCACCCGCTGGGTGCTGCCGGGGATGGTGGCCACATTGGTGTCGTACTGCTCTGGGGCCAGAATTTCTTCCAGAATGGCTCCCAGCTGGATCTCGCCCAGGATGCCGCGGGTCTTGACGCCCGACAGCACCTGCTTCAGGCCGCCCACATCGGCGGCAAGGCTCTGCATCTCACCCAGACCCTTGTACACCTGTTCCAGCTGGGCGTTGACCGCCTTGAAGCTCTCGGTCACCCGCTTCTGCAGGGCATCCTGCAGCTGCTCGTCCACCGTGCAGCGGATCTCGTCCAGCTTCTGGGCATTCTGTGCCTGCAAGGCCGCCATGCTTTCGGCCAGCGTTTTGCGCATTTCTTCCAGCTTGCGGGCGTTGGAAGCTTCCAGCCCCTGCAGGCGCTGTTCCATGGTCTGCTGCTGCGCGGCCTGCCCGGCATTCAGGGTGCTGCTCATACCCTGCACAGCGGTCTGCAGCGTTTCGCTGATGCCGCGCATGGCGTCGTAGTTCTGCCGGGCCAGCTCGGCCTGCTTCTGGGCAAAGAGCTTCGACTGGGCGTCCAGCTGCTGACGCACCCACTCCTTGAGGGCTTCGTCGTCCTGCCGGGGTGCCGGTTTTCCGGATCGGTACAGCAGCAGTGCCTGCTGCAGGCAGATGGCCACCAGCAGAACCGTATACAAAAGCGAAAGAAATTCCATGGGATGTCTCCTTATAAAATCCAAGATCCGGGCCGTGCAGATGCAAAGCCCGGACCTTTTGCTTTTTACAATGTCTCGTAGCGGCGCAGCGTCTGGCTCCACTGCAGCTGCTCGCCGTACAGGCCCACACCGTCGGCTTCCACCTCGCCCACCTGATTGTCACAGGGGTCGGCGCGGAAGGAGCACATGGGCGGGTCAAAGGGTGCGCAGAGGGCACGGTTGGCCACCATGCGCCCGGTGTCCAGATTGCCGAAGTAGTGCAGGCGCATCTTCTCGTTCCCGGCACGGGCCATGGAGGCACCGGCCGAGCAGTCGGCGTACATCCAGCCGTGGGGCGCGATGTAGAACGCGGCCCAGTCGTGGCAGCCCACCATCTCCCGCCGCACCACCAGACCGCTCTGCCACTGGGCCGGGATGCCGGCCAGGCGGCACAGCACGATGAATGTGGAGGCCATGATGCCGCAGTCGCCCCGGCGGTTGTGGGCACAGCCGTCGGTGATGTTTTCCTGCACGAAGTAGGGCGGCTGGTAGTGGTAGTGGGTGTTGAGGGTCACATAGTCGTAGATGCGCTTTGCCTTCTGCACCGGGTCGGTGAGCCCCTGGGTGAGCTGGGCCGCCAGTGCCCGCAGATAGGGCGTGAACTCCAGATGCGGCAGCTCCTCCTGCGTGTCAAAATCCGGCTGCACGGGGTCCGCCTGCATGTGCAGCGGGTCGGCATAGCGGGCCGTGGTACGGTAACTGTACACCGCGCCAAAGGGCCGGTTCTCGGCAAGGTCGGCCTCCCAGTACGCAGTGCGCTGGGCGGCATCTTCCGGGGCAATGCAGGTGGGCGGCTCGGTGAAGGAATCCAGCGTGATGCCGCTCTGTGCCGGGCAGGCCGCCGGGAGCGGCAGCCACACCCGGACGTGCACGGTGCTGCGCCCCTGCTGCTTTGCGGCCGCAAGGGCTGCGGCAAAGGCCTCGTCGCTCATGCCGATGCTGGTTTCCAGCGTGATGTCCGCGCTGACTGCGCCGGTGCGCACCATCTGGTCGTGCTCCGGCTCATACCGCTCCCAGCTGGGGTGCTGCAGGGGCGGGTCGATCTGACGGGCTGCCAGCTCCGGGTGGGTAGCCAACAGGGTCTCGGCAAAGGATCGGATGTACCGCTTTTCCCCTTCCACGAACCGCCAGTCCATGGCCCCGGCGTGGTCCAGTGCCCAGAATTCCTCCGGGGTAAAGTCCCGCACAAGGTCCTGCAGCAGTTCCAGCGCCTGCGCTTCGGGCACCGTGTAATCCAGCGGCAGACGGCGCAGGATCTCCCGCTGGGCCAGCAGAGCATCCCGCATGGCATCCACCCCGTGGGGCGTGGGGTTTTCCGGCAGAGGGCCGCCGGGCTGCACCGGCTGGTTCTGCGTTTTTGTCCAGTCCTCCGCAAGATATGCGTCGATGCGGGCAATGGCCTCGGTGTAATAGCCCGCCTCTTTCAGGCGGCGCACATCGTCCGGCAGGCCGAGGTTCAGGCTTGCCAGACAGGCATTCAGATCTTTCATCGCATTCCACTCCTTTTTTGTTCAGATTCAGCCGTTGATCTGGGTCTCCCAGAAGTTCGCAGCGTCCAGCATCCAGCCGTCGGCATCGGTGCCTGCGCCGGTACCCACGCCGTGGGTCGCATTGGGGAACAGCACCTCTTTGCAGGGCACATGGTGCTTTTCCAGTGCGCGGCTCAGCGCCGGGCGCTGAGCCGGGTAGCACAGCAGCGGGAACACATAATCGTTCTCGCCGTACCAGTGATACACCGGCGGGTAATCGTCGGTGACACAGTCAGAGATGTTCAGTTCATAGTACCGGCCCTCCAGTACAAAGGGGTCGATAGCAGCATGATAGACCGGCTTATACTCAAAGAAATTGTTGATGGGATAGCCCAGCAGCAAAGCACCGGGCTTGGGTACCCCATAGTGCTTGTAGCCCAGTTCGTCGCCGGAGAACACACCGGCCAGATGGCCGCCGGAGGAATAGCCCAGCAGGGCGTAGTTTTCCGGCTGCACATTGAACTGGCCTGCATGAGTGGTGATGAACCGGACAGCGTTGCCAAGGTCAGCCACCGGGGCGTTGTCCTTTGCCTTGAGGAACACGCGGTAGCGCAGCACGAAGGCTGCGTAGCCCATCTGGTGCAGCCGCCATGCCGTGGCATAGCCCTCGGACATATTGGCAGTATTGTTGAGCACATTGCCGGACATGACCACCACAAACTTGCTGCCGGGCACTTCCGACGGCCAGTAATACAGTTCCACGCCATCACGGGTGGCGTCTGCGGCGATTTCCTCCGGGGAGTACACTTTATAAGTCACCTGAGTGCCGGCTTCATAGGTATCGGCCAGATAGTTCAGGGCGTCGGCGCTGTCCTGTGCCATGTTGGCGCCCACATAGTCCGACAGCGTGGTGCCTGCTTCCGGGGTGTCCGGGCTGTCCACGGCACTCTGCCAGGTCCACACGCCGCTGGCGGCGAATGTCGGGTCGGCACGCAGGTCAGAGACGAGGGTATCCGGCGTAACGGTCAGATGGCCCGATGCGGCAGAGGCCTCCACCGGCAGGCCGGCCAGCAGCAGCGCGGCGGCCGAGGCACCGGTCACCTGCAGAAACTGGCGGCGAGAGATCTTGTTTTGCATAAAAGCATCCCCTTTTTTATAAATTCAAATTCTGATATTTCAGGAAGTGTACTGCTCCCAGAAAGCCACCGCATCCGTCATCCAGCCCTCTGCATCCGTACCGTTGCCGGTGCCGATGGCATGGGGTGCATTTTCATAGACGTGCACCTCACAGGGCACACCGTTTGCCTCCAACGCCTTCCGGACGGCCGGACCCTGGAACGGATATCCCAGAGTCTTCAGGGTAACATCATTCTTGCCGTACCAGAAATAGGTCGGCGGGAAATCCGGTGTGATGCCGCCTGAGATATCCGACCAGTAATACCTCCAATCATACGATGCCAGATCCGCAAGCACATGATAGACCGGTTTGAGCTCTGCAAAATCGTTGACGGGGTAGCCCATCAGCAGTGCACCGGGCTTTGGCACATCATAGGCCTTGTAGCCATAGCGCTTATCCGAACTGAACAGCCCGCACAGCTGCCCGCCGGAGGAAAAGCCCACGAGGGCATAGTTTTCCGGCTGCACGCCGAACTGCTGTGCATGGTTCGTGATGAACTGCACTGCCCGGCCCAGATCCTGCAGGGGGCCGTTGTTGCTGATATCCCACCAGATGCGATACCGCAGCACAAAGACGCTATAGCCCATCTTGTTCAGCTGCGCTGCCACAGCAATGCCCTCGTTCAGGTCGCCGCTTTTCATGGCCGCATTGCCGCCCACCACCAGCGCATATTTGCCATCGGCATTCGTGCCGGGGAACCAGAACAGCTGCACACAGCCCAGCGAGGAGTCGGCTGCGACCTCTTCCGGGCTGTACACCTGCCAAGTCACCTGCTTACCGGCTTCGTAGTTTTCAATGACGATGTTCAGGCCGTCGGCGCTGTCCTGTGCCGTGGTCTCACCCACATAGTCCAGAAGGGTCTTGTTTTCATACAGGCGGCGCAGTGCAAGGCTGTCCGCATCCCCTTTGCAATAGGTGGAGACCCCGCTGCCCGCAATGGCCGGGTCGGAGCGGATCTCCTTCATGGTCATATCGGTGGTGATGCGCCCTTCCGCATAGGCCGGCAGAGCCAGAACGGCCGCAAAACACAGCATGGCCGCACCGCGTTTCAGCAGATGTCCGAACATTTCACCCATTCCTTTCCGTTTTGAATCAGCCGGTGGTATGTGCTTCCCAGAAAGCCACCGCATCCGTCATCCAGCCCTCTGCATCGGTGCCGTTGCCGGTGCCGATGCTGTGCGGGGCATTCTGATAAACGACCATCTGATGGGGAATGTTGTTTCGCTCCAAGGTCCGGTCAAAATCCCTGTGCTGGCCAGGCATCTCGGCAGAGCTCAGCACAACATCGTTTTTCCCCCACCAGAAGTACACAGGCGGATAGTCTGCGTCTACCATATTACACAGGTTTGCCCAGTAGTAACGCCAGCCGCAGGTGCCAATGTCATACAGAATGTGGTAAAGCGGCTTCATCACTGTCAGGTCCACCACCGGGTAACCCAACAACAGTGCACCGGGTCTTTCCACCTGATAGGAGCCATAGCCCCGTTCCTTGTTTGCAAAGATTCCTGCGATCTGTCCGCCAGAGGAATAGCCCACCAGCGCATAATTTTCCGGCTGCACACCGAACTGCCCGGCATGGGCCGTGATAAACTTTACCGCATTGGCAAGATCCTGAATGGGCGCATTGTCGCCCATGTCGATCCAGGTGCGGTACCGCAGCACGAACACGGTGTACCCCAGCTCATGCAGACGGTAGGCCGTGGAGCCGCCCTCTTCCATCTCGGAGGTCATGGTGCTGCCGTTGCCGGGCACCACCAGCGTATACTTGCCGCCCGGCTCCTTGCCCGGGAAATAATACAGCTGCACACACCCCAGTGAAGAGTTTGCCGCGATTTCTTCCGGGCTGTACACCTGCCAGGTCACCTGCACCCCATTGCGGGTATTTTCCGCCACCAGATTCATGGCCGCCACGCTGTCATCCACCAGCTCCGGGCGCATGTACCGTTCCAGCGTTTTGTTCTTCCAGTATTCGTTGCCAAGGCCGCTCAGCTCACGGCAGTAAGTATAGTAGCCAGACGACTTGATGGCCGGGTCATCCCGCAGCTGCTGCAGGGTGGTCTGCCGGGTGAACGCCGCCGAATTTTGTGCTGCCCATACGGGCAGGCTCAGGCAGGCCAGCTGTGCCAGGCACACTGCCCCGCACAGCAGCTTGTAGTTCCAGGATCTCATTTTTTGTTCCTCCTTTGGTCCGGTTCCAACCGGACGATATAGGTTTATTGTATCACATCCCAGGCTATTGTCAAAACAATTCTGCGGCCCCGCCTGCTGCAAATCCAAGACCAGATCAAACAAAGCAGGTGCCGCACTCCGCTCAGACAATCGTGTCTGACAGAACTGTGCTGCCCCTGCTTTGATCTCGTGCGCAGACCCTCCTGTACCAACAAAAAAGGCTTCCTCCTAGAGGGAGCTGTCGCCGCAGGCGACTGAGGGAGTTGCACGCAAAAATGGGCCCGGAGACTTTCGTCTCCGGGCCCATTCAGAACCTGTTCTTTGGTCTGCCCTCAGGCAAACCAGCTAGTCAGTCACAAGTACCGATTAGGCGACATCGAACTTCAGAACATTCTCATTAACAGTGTTCTTCACGGTGCCGGTAGCCAGGTTGTAGATGGCAGCAGCAGAACCGACCATACGCAGGCCAGCGTTCAGAACGCCGTTAGCACCGTTCAGGAACTTGTCGCCAGCGGTCAGCTCACCATCATGCTTGCCGAAGCCAGCATCGAAGCCGGTGCCGTAAGCACCCTTGACGCCGGTGAGCCATGCGTTGCCCAGGTTGCCGGGCTTGTAAGCGCCGTTGAACAGAACGCCGACAGTGTTCTCGACGTACTTGCCCAGGAAGCTGTTACCGATGATGGTAACCATGTTGGTGTTGAACTTCTGCCAGTTCTTGACTTCCAGAGACGGAGCCAGGATGTCAGCCAGAGAAGCGCCACCGTTGACGTAGGTCATCTCGTTCTCAGAGATTGCGGAAAAGTTTGCAGGCATCATCATAATGAATTACTCCCTTCAAAATGTAGAAAGATATTTTGCAAGCTCACTTTCGTGTGCTCACCAATCCTTACTAGGATGGCAATAATATACCACACTTTCCAGAAATGTTCAAGTACCTTTTTGCAAAAAGTGTAAAAAATGTGAAACAAGGTCTATAAAAGTATTGCTTTTGTACAGTCCGCAGGCGGTTTTCCGGTTCCGACAAGCTTTGCCGCCGCCGGGCGGTACACTGGCTGCAAGGGGGCTGCGGCATTGAAAAGCGTGATCTACCTCGACGAGCTTCTGCTGACCAATTTTGTCCTTGCTGCCCTGTTTCTCACCGCAGCCGGTCTGCTGTGCGCCACCGTGTGCACCGGGGTGCGGCTGTGCACCGGGGCGGCGCTGGCGGCAGTGTCGGCACTGGTACTGCTGGCCCCGGAGCTGCCGGGAGCCGTGGCAGTTGGTTATAAAATTTTCACAGGTTGCGCGGTGGTGGCCGCCGCCTACGGCCTGCCCGGGCGGGGGCGTTTTGCCCGGTTGTGTGCGTGGTATGCACTGCTCAACCTGCTTTTGTGCGGAGCGGTGGTGCTGCCCGGCGTGCAGAGCCGCAACCTGAGCGTCAGCCTGCCGCTGTCCCCCGGGCGGCTGCTGGCCAGCTGCGCGGGGGTGTATGCCGTACTGCGGGCCCTGCTGTACTGCTTTGGCCGCAGCGGCGCGCCCAGCGTGCCCGCCACGCTGGAGGTGGCCGGGGTGCAGCTGCCGGTACAGGCCTTCCACGACACCGGCTTTGCCCTGCAGGAGCCGTTGAGCGGCAAGGCCGTGGTGCTGGTGCAGTACCCGGCGGTGCGGCACCGCCTGCCGCAGGCAGCCCGGCAGTATCTCGATGGCTGGTTTGCCCACAGCACAGCCCCGCCCCCGCCGGAGCTGGGGGTGCATCTGGTGTCCTGCCGCAGCATCCACGGCCAGAGCATGCTGCCTGCCCTGCCCGCTGCCCTGCAGTTGGGCAAAGACCGCGCAGGCGGGCTGCTGGCGGCGTTCTGCTGCCCCACGCCGCCGGACCCTGCATGGGAGCTGCTGTACGGCGAGGATGCGGCACAGCTGCTCTTATAATACTTATTATAGGGAGGACTGCTCATGTTCCAGTTTTTGCGGCAGCTCTGGCACCGCCTGTGTGCGCGGCTGCGGTTTTGCGGCGGCGTGCAGTATCTGGCCGGTACCGCCAGCCTGCCCTCTCCCCTCTCTCCCGCCGAAGAAAAAGCCCTGCTGGCCCGCATGGCCGCCGGAGAGGCAGACGCCCGCGATGCGCTCATCCTGCACAATCTGCGGCTGGTGGTGTACCTTGCCAAAAAGTACGAGAACAGCGGTGTGCCCGCCGAGGACCTGATCAGCATCGGCACCATCGGGCTGATCAAGGCCGTGAACACCTTCACGCCGGAACGCAGCATCAAGCTGGCCACCTACGCCAGCCGCTGCATCGGCAACGAGATCCTGATGTACCTGCGCAAGACCTCCAACCGCCGTCAGGAGGCCAGCCTTGACGAGCCGCTGAATGTGGACGGCGACGGCAACGAGCTGCTGCTGTCGGACATCCTCGGCAGCGACGAGAATATGGTGGGCCAGCAGCTGGAGCAGGACGCCGAGCGCGCCGGTCTGCGCCGCGCCGTGAGCAGCCTTTCGGCCCGGGAGCGCCGGATCATGGAGCTGCGCTTCGGCCTGACCGACGGCGTGGAACGCACCCAGAAGGAAGCCGCCGACGCCCTGGGCATCAGCCAGAGTTACATCTCTCGCCTTGAAAAGCGCATCATCCAGACCCTGAAGCTCCAACTGGAAGGGCAATAAAAAAGCGCGGCCTTGTCCTTGACAAACCGCGTGGAATCGTCTATACTGAAAATACAAAAGGCGCTGGCCCATACAAACGACTAGCTCCTTACCAGATTGATCAGAAGAAATGACCGCTCAGGCTTGGGAACTTGAAGGCGGTCATTTTTTCTTTTTATCATCACTGTGCGAGACAGTCCATGTGATCTGAAATGTAACGTAGATTGCTCCGCCAAGCAGCGAAAGCAGCATTACGACCTGTTCAAACGTCATGGTGCATCCCCCCTTTCCGCCCTTGGGCGTCCGGGGGAGGCCGAGATTTCAAGAAAAATTCGCTCCACCGGGCACTCAGGTGCCGGTAAGGAGTTCAGCCGCCTGCATTTGTGGGACGCAGCGCCTCGTGGCAGCCTTGCGGCTGCATTTAAAGCATACCATAATTATGGGCCAATTGCAATTGCGGCTTTTTTGCACGCTCATCCGGCTGCCGGGTGGGCGTGTAATTTTTTCCACGCATAGTGGTTTGCCCCTGCGGCCATACTCCCGGTGAACTTCAAAACAGACCGGGGGCGTTTGGATGTACAATAAGGTGGAACTGTGCGGCGTGAACACGGCGCAGCTTCCTGTTTTGTCCGAAAGCGAAAAGCGGCAGCTGCTCCTGCAGGCCCACGCCGGGGATGCAGGAGCACGGGAACGCATGGTGGAGGGCAACCTGCGGCTGGTGCTGAGCGTGGTGCAGCGCTTTGCCCAGCGGGGCGAAAACCTCGACGACCTGTTTCAGGTGGGGTGCATCGGGCTCATCAAAGCCATCGACAACTTTGACCCTGCCCAGCCGGTGCGGTTTTCCACCTACGGCGTGCCCATGATCATCGGCGAGATCCGGCGCTTTTTGCGGGATAACAATGCCCTGCGGGTAAGCCGCAGCCTGCGCGATACCGCCTACCGGGCCATGCAGGCCCGCGAAACGCTGGAGAAGCAGCTGGGCCGGGAACCCACCATGGACGAGATCGCCGGGGAGGCAGGCCTGTCCCGCCGGGAGGTGACCGCGGCACTGGAATCGGTGGTAGAGCCGGTGAGCCTGGAAGAGCCGGTGTATACCGACGGCGGCGATGCCATGTACCTCATCGACCAGGTGCGCGACCCGGATGGCGAGGACAGCTGGATCAGCGGGCTGCAGTTCCGGCAGACCGTGGCCGGGCTGACCCCGCGCGAAAAGCGGATCATGGAGCTGCGCTATCTCCGGGGCAAGACCCAGATGGAGGTGGCGCAGGAGATCGGCATCAGTCAGGCGCAGGTGTCCCGGCTGGAAAAAGGTGCCTTGAATCAGTTCCGGGCCGGGCACTGAACACAGCAGCGCCCCTGCTCCGTCCAGCCGGCGGCGTGCAGGGGCGCTGCGCTTCTATTTACGGTATTTTCGGCGGGTGGCAGCCCCGCCGCGCAGATGCCGCTCGGCTTTGTTGCGTGCCAACACTGCCCGCACCTGTGCCGACAGCCCCGGGCTGACCCGGACCAGCCGCACCGAAACGTCCTTGTGCACGGTGGACTTGCTGCACCCAAACGCTGCAGCCGCAGCGCGCACGGTGGCCCCGCGCTCCACGATGTATTCTGCCAGCTGCACCGCCCGCTGTTCCGGATCTGCTCTCATACCCCCACGCCCCCTGTATCGTGCTGCTACAGCCTATGCGCCGGGCCGGGCAATTATGTCGGCAAGGGTTGACTTTTGCCGCCCGGCTGCGCTATACTGGACGCGGACATAAAAACAGGGGCGCCGTAAGGCTGAGATCCGCACTGAGCGGAGTACCCTTTACCTGATCCGGGCAATGCCGGCGTAGGGAGTTTGCGGAGCTGTCCGGCACCATCAACAAACCTCCATGCGTCTGCTACCGGCAGGCGCATTTTGTTTTTGTGTACTATCGTTCTGAGAAGAGGAATCCCTATGACCAAAACCTATTCCAAGACCCGCATTCTGGTGGAGGGTGCACTGATGATCGCTCTGTCCACCGTTTTGAGCATGATCCAGATCCCGCTCATGCCCCACGGCGGTTCCATCACCCTGTTCAGCATGGTGCCCATTCTGGTAATGAGCTACCGCCACGGCGCAAAGTGGGGCGTCATGACCGCTTTCGTCAACAGCCTGATCCAGCTTGTGCAGGGCCTTGGCAATCTGGCATACTGCCAGACCCTCACGGCACAGGTGGGCTGCGTGCTGCTAGACTACCTTCTGGCCTTCACGGTGCTGGGCTTTGCCTGCCTGATCGCAAAGCCGTTCCGCAGCCGCACCGTGGGTGTCGGTGTCAGCGCCTTTGTGGTGTGCCTGCTGCGCTTTTTGTGCAGCTTTCTGTCCGGTTACATCGTCTGGAAGGACTACGACTACGCTTTCAGCTGGATGACCGAGATCGGCTTTCCCGGCATCTCCAACATGAGCGTGGACGGTCTGTGCTGGCTGTACAGCGCCGTGTACAACGCCACCTACATGCTGCCTGAAGCCATCCTGACCACCGTCCTTGTGGTGATCCTGATCCGTGTCGCCCCGCAGATCTTCGACCGGCAGAACGCCAGAGCGTAAGTTTTTTCGCGATCATTTTTCCCGCCGGGAAGGGCATTTCCCCGGCGGGAATTTTTTTGCAGAAAATCCCAAAAAAGCTGTTGACAATCCGGCAAAGCGCTGGTATAATTACTCCTGTCGTCAGGCACGGCACAAACATCTGGGGGATTAGCTCAGCTGGGAGAGCGCTTGCATGGCATGCAAGAGGTC
>OOCZ01000497.1_pt1 | contig 30634 bp, 32 predicted proteins | sample 1671631 | NCBI WGS metagenome assembly OOCZ01 (sample SAMN06348176, study PRJEB24527) | human gut metagenome | reverse complement strand
TTTGCTGTTGCCATTGTCATATCTCCTTTCCGACAACCGGGCATTGCAAAGGCACGATTATCTTACCGTGCCTTTGCGCTTTCTGCAATTATGCGATTTTCAAGCAAGTCCTCTGAAAGTATCAGGTCACGGAATTGCTGCAATACACACCGGCTGCCTTTGGGATCAAAATGAGTAGAAATCTCATATACCGTTCCACCAATTTTCATTTTGAAATCGCTGTCGTAGAAGCCGGAGGAAAACTCAATGGCGGCATCGTTCTTTTGCGAAGTATGGAATATGTCATCCTGCGTCAATCTCAGCTGCTCATACATTTTTGCTATGTTCTTTACTGCTTTTGTATTGTTTCTTCCCATTGCTGTTCCTTTTCCGCATGAACGGGCATACTAATCACGATTGTATATTCGGCACCTAAAAAATTGCGGTATCTTTCCGAAACCCCTTGACAAGACACGCAAGTTCGAGTAATATAAACACGCAATCTAATTGCGTGTTTATATTATACGCAATTTATCTGCGCTTGTCAACGGATAACAGCAATTTAATTTCTAACATATTTTGAACACTACGGAGGACGGTACAATGAGGTTTTGCGAGAAATTAAAAGAAGCCCGCACAAAGGCGGGCTTGAAGCAGGAGGAACTGGCGAAGGCTCTTGAAGTTTCCCTCAGAACGATTACTAACTATGAATCCGGCGAATGTTACCCGAGAAAGCGGGACATATATCACAAGCTGGCAGAGCTGTTTCATACTGAAGAAAACTACTTTCTGAATGAGGACGAGGAGTTTCTCCTCTCCGCCGCAGAGAAGTACGGTGCGAAGGGCGCAAAGCAGGCGCAGGCGCTGGTTGATGAGGTCAGCGGCCTTTTTGCCGGCGGTAATATTGCCGATGAGGATTTGGATGTGATGATGAAAGCTTTGCAGGATGCGTATTGGATCGCCAAAGAGAAGAATAAGAAGTTCACGCCCAAGAAGTACCGTAAGGACTGATTTCATTGTGTCCATTAAATGGGACACAGCTTATGTTAGAATAGAATTGCCGAAATAGGCAGAAGGGGGTGTTCGCTCTTGGATATTCAGACTTTAGAGATCGTACAGACGGCAAACAAGCTGGTCGATACGCTCGGCACGAGAGATCCGCACAGGATCGCTCGTGAGCTTGGCATTGAAGTCGTCCCCGTGGATTTCAAGCGGCAGCGTGGAGCCTATAAGGTTCTGATGCGCAACCGATTTATCTTCATTAAAAATGATCTGCATCCGGTGATGGAAGGCATCGTTATGCTCCACGAGATCGGACACGATGTTCTGCACCGAAAGGAAGCCGTGAAAGCAGGTGGCTTCAAAGAGTTCAATATTTTCAATATGCAGGAAAGTCGGATGGAATACGAAGCGAATGTGTTTGCTTCTCAGGTATCCTTGGGCGATGAGGAAATCCTCGAATATATCCGTTACGGCTATGATATACAGCAGATTGCCACTGCAATGCACTCGGACACAAATCTTGTTGCGCTGAAAACAGATGCGCTGATTGCACAGGGTTATTGTCTGCACCATCAGGAGTATGAAAACAGATTTTTGAAATAGCATCTCGGCAGATTGTGCAGACACCATCTGCACAATTCCGTGGTTGCGCAAAATCAAAGATACAAAGGATATAAAAAGAGCCGCAGCGGAAATAAAATCCGTTGCGGCTTGTGCTTTTATTCAGTTGTTTTCGCTTTCCTCGGTGGTGGGCGGCTCGGTCTGAGCTGCCGTTGTGTTCTCCGGGGTTGTGGTCTCCGGCGCAGGAGTTGGTTCTGTGTCGGTGGGTTCGGGTTGTGTTGCAGCCGGAGCGGTCGCCGAGGGTTCGGGTGTGGTGGTTGTGCTCTCTTCCGGAGTGCTGCTCGGCGTTGTCGGTGCGGTCGGTGCGGTTGGAGCAATAGGCTCGGTTGACGGCTCGGTAGTCACGGTGTTATCCGGTGCTTGGGTGTTGTTTTGCTGTGAGCCGGTGGCGGTGATAACATCGCCGTTATGAAGCGTGGCATCGTGGGAGTATGTTCCCCATTTAGGAGTAAGGGTGATTTCCGTGCCTGCGGCTGCGTTTACGGTAAAGGTGAATTCAGAGGTGTCATTCACAAATATCTGCTCGGTGTAATAGGTTTCATCACCGATTTTTATACCGCAATAGCCTGTTGCGCCTGCCGTTCCGGTGGCTTTCAGCGTTATTAAGGTTGTATCTGCTGTCAGCGTATAGGTGTTATCCGCTTCGGTAAGCTCGGTTGCGGCGGTGTCCTCGCCAACCTGATAGGACAGCTTATAGGACGAGCTTTGAATCTGCGTTGTTCCCGCTGAGGTGCTTGCGGTAAACCAAGCCCAGCTTGCACCGCAAAGGCAGATAGCACAGATGCAGATAGCAAGCATTGAGGGGGCGAGGATGTGCATAAGACCGTCAGAGCGCTTTTTCTTTGCTGCGTGCTTTGCCCGGTAGAAGAATACGGGGTACACCTTCATTACATTGCGCTCGGTCACGAACGGAATAAGGCAGAGGTAAAGGCAGCGGAGTTCCCTGCGCCAATAGCGATATTTGTTGTAATCTGCCGCACGACTCATCTCGGTTAAAAGATACTGCTTTTTACGGCTGAAATGATTGACAAACTGTGCGAGTTTTAGAACGATCAGCAAAAAGGCAGATACGATCAGAACGATCAAGAGTATCAAAGCGCCGCTATTGTTGCCCATAATGATGTATCTCCTTTCGATTGTGTTTGTGTGGGCAATCAAAAGGCATAATACATAGTTTATGCCCTTTGATTGCCCCTCCACCCGAAGGTGGAGAGGACTTGGAAAGAGGTTTGGACTTATACAATAATCAATTCTTGCTTACGACAACCATACCGCCATCAAGCTTAGCTGTATAGCCATCAGGACAATATCCCTGCATAAACTCCTCTGTCTCCCCCTGATAGCTACCGCCTTTTACGACTGTACCCTGCGCATAAGTCTGCACGAAAAGACTTCCCTGAGGGCCGGAAAATGTACCGCCGTTGATCTCCATCTTTGCACCGCCGTTGGAAATGGCAATGTAGCTGTCAGAAGTGATGTTGCCGCCGTTAATCGTTGCAATACCGGTTGAGTCATTGGACAATCCCCAGTAACCGGTACAATGTAATGTGCCACCGTTCATTGTCAGAGTGCCACCAGCGCAGTTTTTCAAACCGTTTGGAGCGGCCTTCATTTCGATGTTGTTGATCGTCATGGTAGCTTTTTGTTTGCCGGGATCTATATAATTCCAACCGTTGACAATGGCAAATGATTGACCGTCTTCAGCAATCACTTTACCGCCGTTGAAGGTCATGGTACCAAAGTTTTCCACAGTGTGCCACTTGTTGTCCTCCCCATCCGCGCGGGTGAAGGTGCCGCCCTCTATCACACAAACAGCAGCGTTGCGAAGCGCAGATGTATTGGCTTTTGACGCAACGATCTTTCCATTATTGCCACTGCTGTCCTTTATGCACAGCGTACCACGGTTCAAAATCGCATGGGAGTCGCCGCCGGTCAGCGTAAAACCATTAAGATCCAGCGTAATGTTTTTATCTTCGGGAATCGTAAGACTTCCGGCAATATTGCCTTCCAGCTTCGCAGACACAGGTTCAGTGGCGTTATTAATCAGCTCTTGGAGAGTATCCATGGCAACAATCGGATACTCCGCATCCTTATCATACTGATTGTCGAAGCTGTCGTTCTCCACGGTGTCCTGCGTGGCGTAAACGGTGATACCGATGCCATCAATAGCAAGATTCTGATAATCGTTACTGGCGGCATCCTGCATATGACCCTTGATGGTGAAAGCAGTGCCCGTCTGACCGGCAGTCAGATGTCCCTCGGTCAGATCGATAGCGGCATCGTTGATCGTCCAATCAATAACCTCATTGAGCTTTGCGTCGCCCTGAATACCGGTGATCTGAATCTTATACTTCAGAGCAAGGTTGCCTTTGTTGACAACACGGAGCTGCGGCAGCTCGTATGTACAGCCCGGCTCCCAAAGAATTTGGTCGGCGGCTCTATTGTCTTTGGTCTTGAAAGTAAGGGTCTTACCCTCTGCACTTTCCCAATTTGTGCCGTCGGTGGACATTTCAAGATCCACATCCAGATTTCCCGCCTGGATCTTGTTTACCGCAGTGGATGCGGTGTCGGTGAACCACGCAAAGGTGGTGCCGATGAGCATTGCCACGCACATGAGCAGAGCCAGTGTGCTGGAAATCAATGCCCGCTTGGTAGATTTGCTGCTTGTCATTGTGTTCTTCCTCCTTATTGTATTTTTTCAATGGCAATATGTAAACACGGTTTTTCTGTGATTACACCAAAGCAATCAAAAGGCACAAGCATAACTTATGCCCTTTGATTGCCCCTCCGCCTCGATGGGTGGAGAGGCCTTGAAAATTAGAATTTATTTGGGAACAACGGTGTACCACACTTCGCCATTGGTTTGGCTTGCGGAAACAACCTTGTAGCCGTCCGCAACAAAGTTCGTTCCTGCACCCTCAGCAGTATTGTTTGACGGGTCGAAGTTGACAAATGTGCCGCCCTTAACAATTATTTGTGCGCTGCCGTTCTTGTAGGCAGAGTCAACGCAGTTCAGCAGGAAGTTGTAGCCGTAAGGCTCGCCGAACGCTTCGACAGCAAAATGACCTCCGGTGATGGTGAGGGTACCCTCTTGAACCTGTACCGCAGTACCTCCGCCGTAATAGTTGCCGCCTGTGATGGTCAGATTTGCACCTTTACGCACATTGAGTGCATATCCGCCGTTCCTACCGGTATCAATTCCGCCATTTTCGCCTGCATTGATGGTAGTATCAGCATCGACAATCAGCGCGCAGAAGTTGGTACTATTGTTACCCATATCATCGGGAGAGATAATCTTAGCATCCAAATTCAGTGTAGTGGGTTGGCTGATCGTAATGCGGTCTGCTACATTGTCGCCGATATTATCGGTTTCGATATCCTGATTGACAGAAACGATACCGCCATTAGCAAAAGCCTCTTTCATCTCTGCAGCAGAAGCAACAGGATAACCTGCATTCTTATCATACTGATTGTCGAAGCTGTCGTTCTCAACGGTGTCCTGCGTGGCGTAAACGGTGAACTTAATGCCGGTAAGCGCCTTGCCCATGTAGTCGTTGCTGGCAGCCTCGTCCATGTGCGCGGAAACGGTGATCATATCGGTGGATGCACCGTCAGTTCCCTTGGCGGTCAGGTGACCCTCGGCGCTCATATCAAATTCTTCGCCGCTTGCGGTTTTGTAGGTGAAGTTGATTACATCGAGCAGCGGGGAATCGCCGTCCAGACCGGTGATGACGATCTTATATTTGAGCGCCAAATTGCCGGTGTTGGCAATCTTGAACGGCGTGAGCAGGTATGTACAACCCGGCTCCCAGAGAATGCCTTCCTGATTGGCGATATCGTTGCCGTCCTTGTCGACCCATTTCAGAGTGTCAATTTCTGTGCCTTCCTTGTCCTGAATCTCCACATTAAGATTGCCTGACACAATCTTGTTGACACCGGTGGATGCGGTGTCGGTGAACCACGCAAAGGTGGCGCCTACGAGCATTGCCACACACATGAGCAGAGCCAGTGTGCTGGAAATCAATGCCCGCTTGGTAGATTTGCTGCTTGTCATTGTGTTCTTCCTCCTTATTGTATTTTTTCAATAGCAATATGTAAACACGGATTTTCTGTGATTACACCAAAGCAATCAAAAGGCACAAGTAAGCCTTATGCCCTTTGATTGCCCCTCCACCCGAAGGTGGAGAGGACTTGAAAATTAGAATTTATTCGGGAACAACATTGTACCAGTCGCCGTTCTGAACTACCTTGTAGCCGTCAGCAATGAAGATTTCACCTTCGCCGACAGTGACATTGGACGGGTCAAACTGATAGAACGAGCCGCCCTTAACGGTGATAGTGGCAGAGTCGCTGTCATTGCAGTTCAGCGTCCAAGCCGGGCTGACACACTTAAAGGTGCCACCTTCGATGGTGATCTTCGCATTGTCCTCTGCATAAATCAGGGACAGATTGGAACCCGCAGGAGCCTGATTTGCAAATTCGCCGCCCTTGATGGTGATCTCGGATCTACTGGAGGCGCAGACGGCCATCGCGTAGTTGCTGACATAAGTGCCGTAAACCGTTGTAGCATCTACGGTAATCTTTGCAGTACCCGTTCCGTGAATTGCACCGGCTGTGCCGTTTGCCTGAATGTTGCCGGTCACTGTATGTTCGCCGTCAGTATATTCCATGCGATTGAGCACAGTAGCCGCATTTGCATCGTAATTGTTATCAAAGCTGTCACTTTCCACAGTCGCCTGCGTAGCGCGCACCTCAATGCCGAGACCGGAAACAGAGGAAGGTCTGTTCTTGGATGCGTTGGCTTCGTTGCCGACCGAGGTGGGCATGTAGATCGCCACAGCGAAGGGCTTGGACGATTCTCCGGCCTTCAGCGTGATCCAGCCGTCAGTAAACATAACATCCTTCGCCAAAGTCTTTTCGGTGGCGGCAATGGCAGACCAAACATCCTCGCGGTTTGCAAACTTGGTCGTGGTCTCGGCAGTGCCGATCTTCAGATAATTGTCCACACGGTACCAATCGCCGTTCACATTTTTCCCTCTGTTGGAGGTGTAGTTTTTGGAGAAGCCGGCCTCATATTTCAGAGCCAGATTGCCGGCGTTTACAACCTTCAGATACACCACCTGTGTGTAACCCGGCTCCCACAGGGCATTGTCGTCAAAGAGCTTGGTCTGATCGGTGGCTTCCTTCCATGTCTGCATATCGGTGCTGTACATGAGCTTGACATCCAGATTGCCGGACACAATCTTATTGACCCCGGTGGATGCGGTGTCGGTGAACCACGCAAAGGTGGTGCCGATGAGCATTGCCACGCACATGAGCAGAGCCAGTGTGCTGGAAATCAATGCCCGCTTGGTAGATTTGCTGCTTGTCATTGTGTTCTTCCTCCTTATTGTATTTTTTCAATGGCAATATGTAAACACGGTTTTCCCGTGGTTACACCGTAGCGGTGTCGGACGGTGTTTCGTCCGTTTTCGGCGTTTCGCCGCCGCTACTTTGCGCCATCTGCGCTTTCATTTGCAGCAGTTCCTGCATCATGCGCTGTGTTTCGGCACGATCGGCGGCAATCTTGTCTCGCTCGGCTTGCAGTTCTGCCTGTTGTTCTGCCTTATATTTGCGGAACAGACGGATGCAGCGGATACCCTCTAACAGAATGAGGAGCAGAAACGGAATGAGAATACAAACAATATAACCGGGTGTGGTTTTTAAAAACTGAAAGAAAGTACCCACCTTCGGGATATGACTGCTGTATTTACCCAGCACATACGGATAGGTCACGACGGTTTCATCGTCGGTATCTGTGGTTGTACCGTAGGTAACAAAGCCCGGTTCGCCGTTTGCGTCGGTGGTTAATTTTCGTATCTTATGGGTGACGGTTTCGCCGTAGTTGGTTGTATTCTGCGAGGTATAGGCGATGATGTCGCCCTCTTTGAGGGTGGAGGGGTCAACCGCTTTCACGAGCACCAAATCGCCCGCATTGAAGTCGGTTTTGCTCATGGAGTCGGACAAAACGATGAACGCCTTATAGCCGAACAGATTGCGGTCGGCACGGTCAAAGGTGGATACCGAAACAATGGTGAATATCATCATAAAAACGGCAAGCGCCACCATCAGCCACACAAATATACTTCGGATTATTTTTAATGCTTTCATTTGCTCACTCCTTGGCTTATCCCCGGCTCAGCCGGATCAACTCGTTCATTTCATCGAGGGAAACGGTGGTTTCGTCCTCGGTTTTATGAACATACAATTCGGTATAACATTTGTTGCAGAGCTGCCCACTGCCTTGAATGTAATATTTGCGGTTGGAAATCGGCGTGTCTTTCGGAATGCCGGTATCGCATCCGCAACAAGCGCATCTGTCGGTTTCTGTGTTGGGTGTTTACATTGCTTGGTTCTTTCCTTTTTATCCGAACAGCTTATTCGGATTATTCTTCGTTTGCGTTGCCTCGGCGCACAGCGTAAAGGTGAGGTCGAGGTTTTGGGTGTCGCTGCAGCTGCTTTCGGGGTAGTGAAACACCACGGTAAGGTTGCGGCGCTGCCCGATTTTAAGGGTATCGTCGGCGGCGATAACATTCTGCTTTGTCAGTTCGTTCGCCGTGCCGGTGTATAAAATTTTATCGCCGTCCTTTATCGTCACGGTCAGCACATCGGAAAGCCCGCCGGTCACATGATCGAGATAAAGGCGGTAAAACACATCCCAAGTGCTGTCGTTTTCAATGAAGAAGTCCTTTACAACGGTCATTCCCGGCTCAAAGAGGAATTCGTGTTCCTGAATCACGGGCTTGCCGTCATTGAGGTTTATCTTGACCTCGCCGGTGTGGAACAGGTTATTCTCAACGGAAACGGAAGCGTATACAAGGGCAAACGTGGTAATGCAAAGGCAAACGGCAAGGACGATAATGGCGATAATGCCGCCTGTCAGCTTTTTAGCGGTTTTGGTTTCAGCCATTTGCATGTTCCTCCTTACGCCTACGGACTACAAGCAGGAGGATCATCATACTGCCGGAGCAAGCGGCAAGCACCGCCCACAGCAGAATGTTTGAAGGATCGCCTGTCTGCGGAGCGTGATCGAGGTTTCCTGTTTCCTCGACCCACCATTTGAAATCGGCAATCAAGTCCTTGTTCTGATAGTCATTGCCTACGCTTGTATCTAAATAAGCCGTGATTTCATAGTACAGCTCGTCGGTGGTGGATTTTTGGGACGCCAATTTGTGCGTCAGACTTTCGGGCATATCCGCTATCCCGCCGTCATACATCGTTTCGCCTGTGGTGAGCAGCTTGACCCGCACTTTCAGCACTTCGGCTAATTTCTCATAACCGGGGCGAACGGTGGCTTTGTAATGCACGGTGATTTTATCGTGATAGGATACCCGCACACGGAAGTATTTTGTTTCGCTGTCGCCGGGGAACATATTGCCCACGGTAAACGCTGTGTTTTCCTCCGGCTGTTTATTGTAAAGTTCAATGGTCGCCGCTTTCTTTTTTTCGGCGGTGGTGCTTTGTGCAGGCACGGCAGAGGAAGAGGTGTCGGCGGAGCTGCTCGGCGTTTGTGTATCGGAGCTGTCCGGCTTCTCGGTGTCGCTGCTGTCGGGCTTGGTTATATCCTCGTCCGGCGTGATCAGATTATCCGGCACGGTCACGGTGGCAGGGGTGGTGTTCGCTATTTTGTTGTATACAAGCGTACCGCCAAGGGCTAAAAGGCTGAGTCCGAGCAAGATAGCAAGAACGATGATGACTATTTTGATTTTCTTTTTCTGTTCCACTCCAGTTCACTCCTTCACTCAAAAATTCGCTAAATATTCTGCTGTATGAAGCGGGCGGCGGTTATTTGCCGTCCGCTTTGTTATCATCGCCGCTATTTTGTCCGAACACGGAGAACACCGGCTGAAAGACCATATGATACACGGTGTTGACATTGACCTCATCGTTTGGATAAATACCCCTAAGCACCTTGGCAGCCATTGCCACTGTGTTGTCAACGAGGTTCCAAACCAACATTTCAAGATTGCATCTTTCAGAAAATTGGGACAGCCCATTTACCGACTGAACAAGCTCCCAAAAGACTTTTCCGTTCTGCATACGCTGCTGCACGACCGTCGGCGTGTAATATTCCGAATTGCAAAAGTGCCAGCAGAAAAGGGTGCGGTCATAATCGGCAGTCAAGTAGTTCCAATACGGCAGCCACAGCAGCCAGCAGAGATTATCTAAGCTCTGCAAATCTTTTACTCCGGCGGATAGGCTTTTCGGAGCATTGGCAATTTTGCATGCAATTTCACTGTCGATGGACAGGAAGCAGGTGGTGAGCAAAGCTTCTTTGTTCTTGTAATGCTCATACACCGTCGGTGCGTTGATTCCTGTTTCCGCCGCCAACTTTGGGTAGCTGAAATTCTGCATACCTCCGACAGCAACAAGATGCTGCGTCGCTTTGAGAATAATGAATTTTAACTGTTCCGGGGTTCTCTGCGGCGCCATGCTGCGCTTCCTTTCATCAATTTTTGCCATGACTTAAAGCCCTTTATGAAATGTCGCAAAATATATTTCCCGTCATTACGGGAAATATAAAATTACAATTTCTTTCATAAAGTTTGGCACTCTGTGAGGGCTATTCACCCAACAGCCAAAAATATTATAGTGCCTTTCTGCGAAAAGTCAAGTGAATTCGATTGATTTCTGTCATTTTTCAAGAAAATTTTGGAATTTTGGTTGTCGAAAAACATCACACAATAAACGAACACTATTTTCCCGACAGGAATGGACAGTCCGGCAAAATCAAGTACGGTTTTTGTTATGGCAAACCCTATAAGGAAGCAAAGGAAAAAGCGACAAAGTGCAAAGCGGCACTTATCAGCGGAAAGCCGTTACCGTCCGCAAATTCCCGACACCGCTTTGCTTTTTACTGTGACGAATGGCTGCGGCTTTGCAAAACAAAAATACGGGAGTCCACCTATATTAAGTACGACACGATCCTTGAAAAGCATATTAAGCCAAAGCTCGGCGGCTGTTATCCCCTCGGAATTACCGCAGGGTTAGTAGATGATTTCTCAAAAGAGCTGTTGGATGCGGACAAGCTCTCCGTGAAAACGGTACACGACATTTTGGTGGTGCTGCACGGTATTTTGAAATATACCGCCGCACAGTTTCCGGGCATTTTTCCTGCGGTTGAAATCAACTACCCGAAAGAAACCCGCAAGGAAATGCGTGTGCTTTCCCGTGATGAGCAGAAGCGGCTTGCCGTATATCTCCTTGACGGTACGGACTTCTGCAAGTTTGGTGTGCTGCTTATGCTATTTACCGGACTTCGCATCGGCGAGCTGTGTGTGCTGCGGTGGTCGGATGTAAACATCAAGGAAAAGGTTATCTCGGTCAGTGCTACTATGCAAAGGCTTCGCAGCACCGATACGGACACAGCAGAGAAAACAAAAATTCTGATCGGCGCACCGAAAAGTGATACATCTGTCCGTACCATTCCCTTGACAGACAATGCCGCAGAGCTTTGCCGAAAGTTTGCCGTGCGTAATCCGTATGCCTACATTCTTACGGGAACATCGAAATTTATGGAACCTCGTTCGTTTCAGTACCGTATCGAAAAGTATACCCGTGAATGTGGTCTGGACGGGATTCACGCACATACGCTCCGTCACACCTTCGCAACGAGAGCCGTTGAGGTCGGGTTTGAGATAAAAACACTTCCCGAAATTCTCGGTCACGCAAATACTACGATTACCTTAAATCGCTATGTTCATACTTCGCTGGAACTCAAACGCACCAATATGGACAAGCTGGCGGCACTTGCGATGTAGCCTATAAGCAGTCAAAGAATTGTGTCATTCCGTGCCGTTCTCATTCGTAAATGCGGTTAATACGCATTTTCCGTAAAGCTTTTAACAGAGTGACTAACTCTGCGAAAGAAACGGACGCTTGGCAGGCTCATTTGAGCCTGCTTTTATATTTTTATAATTGCCCGTCCGAGCTGCTCCGCCATACGCATACAGGCGGCTGTTCCGCCGATTTCGTTGCGTATGCTTACGCCCTTGGAAGCAACCTCTGCGGCTTTCACTGCCATAGGAATGGAGGAACGGTATATCTTAATAACGCTCCCAAAGTTCTTTCGCAGTGCGTCGGCAGTGCTTTTTGCGAGGTTGGTGCGGTTATCTACGATGTTCAATAGGATACCGTCGATTCGCAGGCTCGGATTGATGTACTGCCTGACCTTTCCAATGGTCTGCATCAGTTGGGTCATTCCCTTTGCCGGAAGATATTGCGCCTGCACGGGAATGATTTGGCAGGGTGTTTTTCAAAAAAAGTTGAAAAAAATTTTTTCGTGACCCTCTGAAACAAAAAAGCCACCTTTCCGAAAGCGGAAAAGTGGCACAGGGTTTAAGGACATATATAATAGGAAAAGGGCTGCTCATCCCCAAGAGGGGAATAAGCAGCCCAAGCTATGTTTAGATGTAGACAACTTTGAGTTTCTTCTTTTTTGCACGGATTACCTTTACCAACACCTCATCAACGGCATCGGTATATTTTCCTTGCTGCATACGGAGGTTTTTGAAATCAATTAGGGACTCTATAATCTCTGACCGCTCCTGATTGGTCAGGTAGATATGATATTTCTGTTCCTTCATTGGCTGACACCTCCTGATACTTTCATTATACTTATACAGGTGCAGAAATTCAAAGATGCGATTATATTATGTATAGATAACAATAAGGCTCCGACCTTTTGAGTCAGAGCCTTATTGCTCGCCTTTGCAAATGCCATTTTTCAGTGTTTTGAAATTATCGCCTTACCGGGCTGTGGCTTTTGCCGGTGCCGTATTGTTTTTATTGCTTCCGGGCGGTGATGTACTCGTCTCCGGGTCGCCAATAGGGGCAGCTGTCCGCCCGAGCGGTGAGGAACCGGACCATCTCGTCCTCGTCCAGATCCACTTCGCAGATGTAGTCATCGTACTCCTCGTCGTAGGAGTAGTAGACGCAGCTTTCACATTTTCCGCCCATGGCACAGCGCCTCCCTTTGCATACAGCTTCCATTTTCAGCATTATAGGTCAGACCGGGCAGTTCGTCAATCGGATGAAAGCCCCCATTTACAATTTTTTTGAAAAAACGGGAAAAATTCAAAGAAAAGTAATGACTTTTCTCTACCGTTCGGCTACAATAAGGCGAAAGAATCGAATAGGAGGACTTCCTTTTGAAGAAAATGTATGATGCGGTGGAGCGCTTTTGTGCGCGACATCCCCGGTTTGGCATCCCAAATTTGATGCGATATATCGTTATCGGCAATGTGGTGGTGTATTTTCTGTCTATGCTCAGCCGCAATACCGATGCGGCGGCGCTGGACTTTTTGGCTTTTAATCTAAACAGCCTGCTTCACGGCGAGATCTGGCGGATCGTGACCTACATCTTTGTGCCGGGATACAGCAGCCCCTTTGCCCTGCTCATTGCTCTGTATTTTTACTACTGGATCGGCTCGACCCTGGAGCGGGAATGGGGAACACCTAAGTTTACCTTATACTATTTGGGCGGTGCAGCGCTGACAGTGGTGGGCGTCATTCTTACCAGCCTTATCAGTGGCAACTACTATCTGACCCTGGCGGGAACGGGGTATGTGAATCTGTCCATGTTCCTGGCCTTTGCCGTGCTGTTTCCGGATATGACGGTGCTGCTGTTTTTTATCATTCCCATCAAAATCAAGTGGCTGGCCATTATCGATGGTGTGTTCTTTGCCATTGAGATCGTGGGCGCTATTCTCTCCGGCAATGTGGTGGGTGCTATCACGCCGGTGCTGGCACTGCTGAACTTTGCCCTGTTTGCCACGCCCTATATACACTATATACGCCGCCGGACCCAGTACCGCCATTCGGCAGGGGCCGTGAATTTCCGGCGGACAGTACACCAGGCCCAAAAGCAGCAGCAAACTGCGCCTTACCACCACAAGTGCGCCGTGTGCGGCCGCACGGATACGGACTATCCCGACCTGCAGTTCCGCTATTGCAGCAAGTGTGCCGGGTATCACTGCTTCTGCCAGGATCATATTTTCTCCCATGTGCATTTCACCGAGGAGCCTTGACGGATATAGCTTTTTCCGGTAGAATAGGGTAAATTGTGAGTCTGCCGACAAAGTGGTAAGATTTGCGATTACGGTGATAAGGAAGAGAGTGTGAGGGAAACCCAAGAAGGGTGTCCCTTACCATTCAAATCGATCGTTTTTGAAGCTTTTTCAAAGCTTCAAAAGCTTAGGCAGCGGGGCGAAGACTTTTTCGACACGCTGAATTGTGCTGTGAGGTAGAACTATGGCTAACGGATTTATTGACAAGGCGCGCATTACCGTTCGGGCCGGAAACGGCGGCAATGGGGCGGTGGCCTTTCACAGAGAAAAATACATTGCGGCGGGAGGACCCGACGGCGGAGACGGCGGCAACGGGGGGAGCATCATCGTGCAGGTGGACGACAATATGTCCACTCTGATGGACTTTCGCTATAAGCGCAAATATGTGGCCGGAAACGGAGTGGACGGCCAGGGCGGCCGCAAGAGCGGCAAGGACGGGGAGAGTCTGACCATCCGGGTGCCCCGGGGGACCCTGATCCGGGACGCGGAGACCGGTGAAATTATCAAGGATATGTCGGATAAAGAGCCTTTTGTCCTTTGCAAGGGCGGCCGGGGCGGCTGGGGCAACCAGCACTTTGCCACTCCCACCCGGCAGGTGCCTCGCTTTGCCAAGGCGGGTCTGCCAGGGGAGAGCCACGACGTGGTCCTGGAGCTGAAGCTGCTGGCGGATGTGGGTCTGGTGGGCTTTCCCAATGTGGGAAAATCCACGCTGCTCAGCGTAGTGAGTAAGGCACACCCCAAGATCGCCAATTATCATTTTACCACCCTGTATCCTAATTTGGGTGTGGTGTATGTAGACGATGGCGTCAGCTTCGTCATGGCAGATATTCCCGGCATCATCGAGGGAGCCAGCGAGGGTGCCGGCCTGGGCCACGACTTTCTGCGGCATATCGACCGCTGCCGGCTGCTGGTCCACCTGGTGGATGTCTCCGGCAGCGAGGGCCGGGACCCGGTGGCAGATTTTGATGCCATCAATGACGAGCTGAAAAATTATTCTCCGGAGCTTGCCCGGCGGCCCCAGATCGTGGTGGGCAACAAGACGGACCTTTTGCAGGATCCGGAGCAGCTGGAGACCCTTAAAAAGCATGTAGAGGAGGCGGGCTACAGCTTTCTGGAGATGTCCGCCGCAACCCACCAGGGGACGAGGGAGCTGGTACAGACCATCGGCCGGATGCTCTCACAGCTGCCGCCGGTGGTGGTGTACGAGCCGGAATATGTGCCCCGGCCTCCGGAAGTGGACATCTCCCAGCCGCTTACTATCCATGTGGAGGACAACACTTGGCTGGTGGAGGGGCCGTGGCTGCAGCGGCTCATGGCCAACATCAATTTCTCCGACTATGAAAGCCGGATGTATTTCGACAAGATGCTGCGCCAAAGCGGGCTATTTGACCGGCTGGAGCAGATGGGCATCCAGGACGGGGATATTGTGTCCATGTACAATCTGGAGTTTGAATATCAGCACTGATACCATAAAAAGATGCGCAGAGCCCTGCGCATCTTTTTTATTCCGGAGGAAAATCCTCCCGCTTTGCCATATGCATGATGGATACCTCATAGGCAGTGCGCTGCTGGGCTGCGCCGCCTTCTACCTTTATGTAGCTCCGGCTCTGGACCCGCCCCTCAGCGCAGAAGCCGTCGCCGGTCTCCAGCTCTGCGGCCTGCCGCGCCAAAAGGCCCCAGCAGATGACCGGCAGGTAGTCCGACCGGCCGCACCGCCGATTTACCGCCAGCAGGATGTCACAGATTTCCCGGCCCAAAGGGGTGCTGCGCAGCACGGGTGGCTTGCATACCGCGCCATATAGGCAGATGCGATTTACTGGGCTGGCGCCGGGCGTTAGTGCCAGATTTCGTGCAAAGACAGAGAGAATAAGCCGCCGTCCCTGGCCGCTGCGATTATTGAAGGATCGCAGCTGTCCTGTTACGGAGACAGTATCCCCCTCTCGCATTTCCTCCGGCAACAGGCTCTGCCGCACCAGCACAGGCAGCTCGTCACTTTGCCCGGAAAGACGGGGCACGGCCAATATAAAGCGGTAAAAAGTCTCCCCGTGGTTGGTGTGGGACGGTTCCGGGAGTGTAAGAACCTCTCCGCAGAGCTCCACGCGGTTATAGCAATCCTCCATGGCATTGACCATTCCTTTCGCTTTGACGGTAGATTTCCATGGAACACTATATGGCTTTGCTTCAGAGAATATACTCTTTTCAATCTGGAAAAAATGCGGTATAATAACCGTCAAATAAAAAACTACACGCAGAAAACGGAAGGAGAAATGACTGTGAGATATAAAGGAAAAGTGTACCGTCCGCCCAGCGAGGCCTACAGCCTCATTATTCAGGTGACCTATGGCTGCAGCCACAATCGCTGTGCCTTTTGCGATATGTACGATGACAAGCATTTCGCCATGCGGCCGATGGAGGAGATCCGGGAGGATTTTGAGCAGGCCCGCCGGGTTTACCGGCGTGTGGAGCGGGTGTTTTTAGCCGACGGGGACGCCCTGATGCGTAAGACCGATGATTTGGTGCAGATCCTGGGCCTTATATACGGCCTGTTTCCTGAGTGCCAGCGGGTGACCTGCTATGCCTCACCCACCAGCCTGCAGATCAAGTCCGAGGAGGAGCTGCGCCTGTTGCGGGAAAAGGGCTTAAAGATGGTCTATATGGGCCTGGAGTCCGGCTGTGATGCGGTGCTGGAGCGGATGGACAAGGGCCATACGGCTGCCCAAATCATTGCGGCGGGACAGAAGGCCCGCCGAAGCGGGCTGCAGCTGTCGGTGACGGCTATATCCGGCCTGGGCAGCCGGGAGCTGTGGCGGGAGCACGCTGTGGAAACGGCTCAGGCATTTAACGCTATGAACCCGGAGTATATTGGCCTGCTGACGCTGATGGTGGAGCCGGGTACGCCTTTGGAAAAATGGGTGCGCGAGGGGAGCTTCTATGTGCTAAAGCCCGTAGAGGTGATGCAGGAAATGGAGCTCTTTTTACAGCACATTGATAGCCCCGGCAGCGTGTTTCGTATGAACCACGCTTCTAACTATCTCACACTGAAGGGTACATTGAACCAGGACAGGGAGCGCCTGCTGCAGCAGGTGCGTCAGGGCCTTGCCGGTCGTGGCCTGAAGGACGAGTTTTTAAGAGGCTTATAAAAATCAAAGCACTGCAGCAGCAGCTAATAGGCACAGCAGACTACACTGCTGTGCCTTGCGGTTTTTTGAAACATGTCAGACGGTGAGCGCTGCTTAATTATAAACCATGAGGCCTTATTTCTCAAACCGTTTGTAATTGACTAACGTGAATTGTGGCCCTATTTTTTTTGGCACAGGGCTTTTTATCGAGTGTTGTACATTTTTACCGTTTATGATAAACTATACTAAGATATTTCTTCAAATGAGGTTACGCTATGGAACGCACACAACTGCAAGAGAATAAACGGGATTTGGCGGTGCTGGTGGGCCTGCGCTCCCCGGTGCTCCGGGAGGACAGCACAGACGAGGAGAGCCTGCAGGAGCTGGCCGCGCTGGTGGAGACAGCCGGGGGCCAGGTGGTGGGCAGCATCCTCCAGAGCCGGGATAAGCCCGACCCCCACAGCTTCATCGGCGAGGGCAAGGTAGAGGAGGTCAAGACCATGGTGACTTTGGAGAGTGCCACTCTGGTCATCTTTGACAATGACCTGTCGCCATCGCAGATCCGTGTGCTTACGGAGCTTTTGGGTGTGCAGGTCATCGACCGGAGTGGACTCATTCTGGACATTTTCGCCCAGCGGGCTAAGACCAGAGAGGGATGCCTCCAGGTGGAGCTGGCCCAGTATCAGTATCTGCTGCCCAGGCTGATCGGTATGTGGACGCATTTGGAGCGCCAGGCGGGCACCAGCGGCAAGGGGCCTATCGGCTCCAAGGGTCCGGGCGAGACCCAGCTGGAGACGGACCGCCGCCACATCCACCGTAAGATCGATAAGCTCAAGGAGGAGCTGGAGGAGGTGCGCCGGGTCCGCAATACCCAGCGCCAGCGTCGGATGAAAAACGAGATCCCGGTGGTGGCTATTGTGGGCTACACCAATGCCGGAAAATCCACCCTCCTAAACGCCATTACCGGCGCGGGCATCCCGGCCAATAACCGCCTATTCGATACCCTGGATACCACCACCCGGCTGCTCACCGTCAGCGACACCTTGGATGTGGTGATTTCCGACACCGTGGGCTTTATCCGCAAGCTCCCCCACCAGCTGGTGGAGGCGTTCAAGGCTACCTTGGAGGAGCTGGAGTATGCAGACCTGCTGCTCCATGTCATCGATCTATCCAATCCCCAGTGGGCTCAGCAGGCTCAGGTGGTGGATGACCTGATTCGTGAGCTGAAGGCGGATCACATTCCCTGCCTACGGGTGTATAACAAGTGCGATTTGGCTTTTTCCGGCGCTCTGCCCCGGGAGAAGGACAGTGTGTATATCTCCGCCAAAACCGGCGAGGGCATCAAGCGGCTTTTGCAGGCTGTGGATGAAAAGCTGGACAAGGGAACCCGCCGGGTGACCATCCATCTGCCATACGACAAGGCAGGGCTCTTAGACGGCCTATACCGGGAGGCCAAGGTGGAAAACGTGGAATACGGCGAGACCGTGGACGTTACAGCGGTGTGTACTCCCCGCATTATGGGCCAGCTGAAGGACTACATCGAGGGCTGGCAGGAGGAAAAGGAGGATTGGGAGCAATGACCGTGCAGAAGATCCCCTTTTCTGCTGCCCAGAGCGAGTTCACCGAAAAGCGCTCCCGGTTTATCGGTCAGGTCTGGCCCGTCTCCTCCGAGGAGGAGGCTCAGGAGCGTATCCGCTCCGCTAAAAAGAAATACCACGATGCCCGCCACAACTGCTGGTGCTACATCCTGGGCGATAATATCCTGCGCTATAGTGACGATGGGGAGCCCCAGGGCACGGCGGGCCAGCCCATGCTCAATGTGTTCCAGCGAGAGGGCGTGGGCAATGTGTGCTGCGTGGTCACCCGGTATTTCGGCGGTATACTGCTGGGAGCCGGAGGGCTGACCCGGGCCTATGGAAAGGCTGCCCGGGACGCCCTCTCTGCCGCCGGCGTCTCCGCCATGGGCCTGTGGGAGCAGGTGCAGCTGGAGTGCGACTATGGCCTGCTGGAGCGTGTAAAGCTGGAGATCGCCGCCGTGGATGGTATCCTGGATGACGTAGTTTATGCCGCCCGGGTCACGGTTACGGCATCTCTGCCCGGGGATGGCCCCCAGCGGCTGCGGCAGCGGCTCACAGAGCTTTCCGCCGGCTCCGTCACCTTGCAGTCCCTGGGCCAGGGCCTTCGCCCGGGTCCGAGAGAAGAAATATAGGGGCTGTATCGACCCGCCCGGGCTTGCGGTGAACCCGCAAACTATGTGTAGAGTGAGGGCACTTCACCCTGCTGTCGGGCAACGGTTATATCCCTTACGGCTGCCCCTGCTTTTTCCCTTGACAGATAGAAAATACCTGCTATAATAATGTTGGCTTATAAAAAAAAGAAAACCATAAGCATTTTTTATAGAAAATATTGCGGGGTATAATAGGACTGCCCATAGAGCGGGAATACTGCAGCAATGGTAAGAAGTAGTGCGCGCGGGAGCCCTGAAAAAGGGAACACTGCGGCACTAAAACCATGGTTTTTGGAGTTTTTTAAGGCTTTAAAAAACAAAAACAGCGAGGCGAACAGATGGATTCCGCACGCTGGATATTGCTCATCGGGAGGAACGAATATGAAGTATGATGTCATTATAATCGGCGCAGGCCCCGGCGGTATTTTTGCCGCCTACGAGCTGATAGAGCGGGATGCCTCTTTGCGTATTGCTGTCATTGAAGCGGGCCACAGCCTGGAAAAGCGCCACTGTCCTATTGACGGTGATAAGGTTAAAACCTGCATCAAGTGCAAGAGCTGCTCCATTATGAGCGGCTTCGGCGGCGCAGGCGCCTTTTCCGATGGTAAGTATAACATCACCAATGATTTCGGCGGCACGCTTCACCAGCATATCGGCAAGGAGAAGGCTCTGGAGCTGATGCGCTATGTGGATGACATCAATATGCGCTACGGCGGCGAGGGCACCAAGCTCTATTCCACCGCCGGGACCCAGTTTAAGAAGCTCTGTATCCAGCATAAGCTGAACCTGCTGGACGCCTCCGTCCGCCATTTAGGCACCGACATCAATTTCGTGGTCCTGCAAAATCTCTATGACCATCTGAAGGACAAGGTGACCTTTTACTTCGACACCCCAGTGGAGCACCTTTCGGCCCTGCCGGAGGGAGGCTACCGGGTGACCTCTGCTGCCGGGGAGATGGATTGCGACCAGTGTATTGTCTCCGTAGGCCGCAGCGGCAGCAAGTGGATGCAGACCGTGTGCAAAGAAATGCACATCCCCACCAAAAGTAACCGCGTGGACCTGGGCGTCCGGGTGGAGCTCCCGGCCGTTGTATTCTCCGACCTCACCGATGAGCTCTACGAGAGCAAGATTGTCTACCGCACGGAGAAGTTTGAGGACAATGTCCGCACCTTCTGCATGAACCCCAACGGTATCGTTGTCAACGAGAATACCAATGGCATTGTAACCGTAAACGGTCACAGCTATGAAGACAGCGCCATGAAAACCGAGAATACCAACTTCGCCCTGCTGGTGGCGAAGCATTTCTCCGAGCCCTTTGAGGATAGCAATGGCTACGGCGAGAGCATCGCCCGGTTGTCGAATATGCTGGGCGGCGGCGTTATCGTCCAGCGCTTTGGCGACCTGGTTCGGGGCCGTCGCAGCAACCAAAAGCGTATCGAGGAGGGGCTGGTGACCCCAACCCTCAAGGCTACCCCGGGCGATTTGAGCTTGGTTCTGCCCAAGCGCCTGATGGACGGTATCATCGAGATGATTTACGCTTTGGATAAAATTGCCCCCGGCACCGCCAATGACGACACCCTGCTTTATGGCGTGGAGGTGAAGTTCTATAATATGGAGGTGGCGGTGGACGAAAATTTGGAGAGCTGCTGCAAGGGCCTATATGTTATCGGCGACGGCAGCGGCATCACCCACTCCCTGTCCCATGCCTCTGCCAGCGGTGTGTATGTGGCCCGCCGCCTGACAGGAAAGTAAAAAAGAAGGAAAAGCAATACCTGCAAAAAATAAAAAAGAAAAGAGGAAAAGTTATGGCAGTATTGGAAGGCTTGGAGCCTCGTGGGGTACTTCATTGGTTTGAGGAGCTGTGCCGTATTCCCCACGGCAGCGGAAACACACAGGCCCTCAGCGATTATTTGGTGCAGTTTGGCCGTGATCGGGGCCTTGCGGTGCAGCAGGATGAGCTGGGGAATGTGATCCTCTGCAAGCCCGGTACCCCTGGCTATGAGAACGCTCCCGCCGTGATGCTCCAGGGTCACATGGACATGGTCTGTGAAATGGCCCCGGATTGCACCAAGGACATGGCTCGTGAGGGCCTGGATCTAGTGGTGGACGGGGACCTGATCTACGCCGAAGGCACCACCTTGGGCGCAGACGACGGCATCGCCGTGGCTATGGGCCTGGCCCTGCTGGATAGCAAGGATATTCCCCATCCGCCCCTGGAGGTCGTGCTTACGGTGGACGAGGAGGTCGGGATGAAGGGTGCTGCCGGCATCGACCTGTCGGGCCTTAAGAGCCGCCTGCTTTTGAACCTGGACTCCGAGACGGAGGGTGAGATCACCGCCGGTTGCGCCGGTGCTGCCAGGGTTGATATTGCAGTGCCTGTAAAGCGGGATACCTTCCCGGGAGAAACGGTGGAGATCACTGTCTCCGGCCTTTTGGGCGGCCACTCCGGCGCTGCCATCGACCGGGGCCGGGCTAACGCCATGGTGCTGCTGGGCCGGATCCTGTACGCATTTTTGCAGGAGAACGACGGCCGGCTGGTCACTCTCTCCGGCGGCGGAAAGGATAACGCCATTCCCGTCTCTGCCAGCGCTGTTTTGACCGTGGCGGATGCGGAAAAGACAACGGTTATCTGCCAAAAGATGGAAAAGATCTTCCGCAGGGAGTATGCCGTGGCCGACAGTGATATTGCTGTCGCCGTAGCACCCTGCCGGAGTGATGTTCTGCCCATGGACGCTGACTCCACCCACCGCGTCCTGGCCCTGCTGCAGTGCGCTCCCAACGGTGTGCTGGAGCGGAGCAGGGAGGTAGAGGGCTTGGTCCAGACCTCCCTGAATCTGGGCATTCTCGCCACGGAGGCGGATTCCGTGGTGGCCACCTTCTGTGTGCGCAGCAATATGAACACGCAGAAGGAGATGCTCCTGCAGAAGCTGGAGCTGTTGTGTGACCTGCTGGGCGGCAAGATGTCTGTCAGCGGCAGCTATCCGGCCTGGGAGTTCCGGGAGGATTCTCCTCTGCGGGCCCTGATCGTAGAGGTGTTCACGGAGCAGTACGGCCACGCCCCCAAGATAGAGGTGCTGCACGGCGGCGTGGAGTGCGGTATGCTGGCCGATAAGCTCCCCGGCCTGGACGCTGTGGCCATGGGGCCGGAGGTGAGCCAGATCCATACACCTCGGGAGCGGATGTATATTTCCTCCGTCCAGCGTACCTGGAACCTGGTTGTGGAGACCCTCCGCCGGCTGCGGTGAGGAATAGTAAAAGTATATTGGAGGCCGAGAGCACAAAGCTCTCGGCCCCCTTATTTGTACCCGGTGGAGGCGCAGCGACGAGGCATGAGCCCTGCCCGGCAAGGACTTTAGGGGAGCCCACACCAGACGAATTGAGCCGTCCACTCCGCAAAGAGAGTGGGTTGCCGGGGCGGTGCGCGCACTGGTCCGGAACATACAATGTCTGCTAAACACATACAATGTGCAACAAAAAAACCTAAAATAATTAGGCATTTCTCCAATAATGATATTATTTTCACAAAGACGCTGTTTTTTGTTTTTTTGCAGTGCTATAATGTAAAAAAGTGCCGAGAGCACACGAAGATTTGGAGGAGTTAAGGTATGGATTACATGGAAATGTACCGGCAAAAGCTGACCACAGCGGATGAAGCGGTAAAGGTCATCAAGTCCGGCGATTGGGTGGACTACGGTTTCTGCGCCATTCATCCCCGGGTGCTGGACGAGGCCCTGGCCCGGCGTGCGCCGGAGCTGGAGGATGTAAAGGTTCGAGGCGGCATCAGCCTGTGGAAGCCGGCTATTTTTGATATCGAAGATCCCGTTCACCACATTATTTTCAATTCCCACCATATGAGCGCCGTGGAGCGGCACCACATTGCCAGCGGCGCCGGTTTCCATGAGCCCATGCGCTATTCCGAGCTGCCTCGGTACTACACCGATCATATTACGCCTCCGGATGTGGCTATGTTCCAGGTGACGCCCATGGATAAGCACGGCTATTTCAATTTCGGCCTGTCTGCCTCTCACCTGCGGGCTGTTATTGAGAAATCCAAGGTGGTCATCGTGGAGGTCAACCGGAATATGCCCCGGTGCCTGGGCGGCTTTGACAACTGCATCCATATTTCCGAGGTGGACATGATCGTGGAGGGGCGCAACGACCCCATGGGCATCCAGCCCTCTAACCCCGCTACTGAGGTGGATAAGGCAGTGGCCAAGCTCATTGTGGAGCAGATCCCCAACGGCGCCTGCCTGCAGCTGGGTATCGGTGGCATGCCCAACACCGTGGGTGCCATGCTGTGCGAGTCTGACCTGAGGGATCTGGGCGTGCATACGGAGATGTATGTAGATGCCTATGTAGATTTGGCCATGGCCGGCAAGGTCACCTGCATGAAGAAAAACCTGGATCGGGGCCGCCAGGTGTATGCCTTTGCCGCCGGGACCCAAAAGCTCTATGATTACCTGGATGACAACCCAGCTTGCATGGCGGCACCCATCAGCTACACCAACGATGTGCGCACCGTGGCGCAGCTGGACAATTTTATCTCCATCAATAACGCTGTGGATGTGGACCTCTATGGCCAGGTGAACGGCGAGACGGCGGGCATCAAGCAGATTTCCGGCGCCGGCGGCCAGCAGGATTTCGTCCTGGGCGCATACCTGTCCAAGGGCGGCAAGAGCTTTATCTGCCTGTCCTCTACTCATGAGAACAAAGACGGTACCCGCTCCTCCCGCATCCGGCCCACCCTTCAGCCCGGATCCGTGGTCACGGATACGCGGGTGAACACCATGTATGTGGTCACGGAATACGGATGTGTGTGTCTCAAGGGGCTCAGCGTTTGGGAGCGGGCGGAAAAGCTTATCTCCATCGCCCACCCCGACTTCCGGGAGGAGCTGATCCGGGAAGCGGAGAAGCAGAAGATCTGGTATCCCCACAACAGAAGATGAACCAATGAAATGTAGGGGGCGGACAGTGCTGTCCGCCCCTTTTTTCTTGCACTCTACCGCCGGTCGGTTGCCAAAAAATCACTCTACCGCTATGATGAAAGCGAGGTGACACCTATGGATAAACAAAGCTTTGGCAAATATATTGCTGAAAACCGAAAACAGTTGGGTATGACCCAGATGCAGCTTGCCGAAAAGCTCCATGTGACGGACAAGGCTGTCAGCAAGTGGGAACGCGGGCTTAGCTACCCCGATGTGACACTGCTGGAGCCGCTGGCGGAGGAGTTGTCCGTCAGTATTGGAGAGCTTCTGAGCTGCCGGGTACCCGCGGCGGAAGAAAGGGAGCAGCCTATGACAGAAGAAAAGAGGAAAGAGACCGTGCAGACCGATGAGAGCCTGCAGGCGGTGGTGGAAATTTCCAAGGACACGGTGCAGCAGAAGCGGCGTGACATCCGGCGGCTCATCACCGCCCTGGTGGTGGTCGTGGCGGCGGCGCTTATCGTTTTGGGTGTAGAGTTCAGCCGCAGGTGGCAGGAGAATAGGCACTTTATTACCGTTAAGGATGCGGAAATTGAGGCACTGTATTCGTACCGTGGCCACACGGATGACTATGATTGGGCCTTGGTGTTCTGGGAAGGGCAGTATCTGCGACTACAGCGTTTAGAGGGGTCATGGAGCCAAGATGCAGGCGCCGCCGATTTGATCGATGGCAACAGAATTGCCTGGCGGACCATACAGGCGGATTTTACCTATGATGACCGTACCAATAAGGGGAAAATTACAGAGCTGAAATCGGAGGTCTACCACGAAAAATATGTGTACGCTGGGGAAGGAAAGCCTACAGAGCTGCCACTATTCGGGCTTGAGGAAACCTTTGTGACACAAGGGGAAAACGGCGACCTGTTTTTTTACCGAGAGGTGGAGGGCGAGTGGTCTGGACAGCCCGTTGCCGAGATCCTTTTGCGTATGCCATCCTATTATTTGACGAATGGGTACGGAATCGTGGATTTGGGTAAGGACGGCGTATATGATTTGCTGGCCGATGACGGCATCAGAGAAAACACACAAGTTATCTATACTTATTCAGACGGTGAGGTACAGATTGGCTGGAAGAGCCCCCGGACGTCCTATGAGCGATGTGACACCTGAGAAGTCAAAAGGCTCCCGATTTCGGTCGGGAGCCTTTTGTTGCAAAATAACCGCCGCTGTGGTACACTGGCAATGAGATTGAATGAAGCTCAGGCGCCGCCCGGCGCCTGAGGATTCCTAAAAACGGGAGGCTGCTGCATGGGAAAGCTTTTGGATAAAATTCGGGGTCTGCACAAGCCCGGCAGGCCATTTTGTACGGCTGTGGTTGTGGCTGCGGGCCGCTCGGAGCGCATGGGACAGGACAAACTACTCCTGCCCTTAGGAAATCGGCCGGTGCTGGAGCACACCCTTCGGGCGGTGAACGCGGCGGAGCGGGTGGACGAGATCATCCTGGTGACCCGGGAGGATCTGATGATGCCCCTGGCGGACCTGTGCAAGAAATGCGGGCTTCAAAAGCCGGTGAAGGTGGTGCGGGGCGGCGAGACCCGGCCGGAATCCGTGCTGGCAGGAGCCCTGGCGGCGGATAGCCGGGCGGAACTCATTGCGGTGCAAGACGGAGCCCGGCCGCTGATTACCCCGGAGCTGTTTGACGCGGTGGCGGAGAGCGCCCAAATCACCAATGCCTCGGCCCCGGCGGTGCCGGTGACGGACACCATCAAGGTGGCGGATGAAAACGGCGTGGTGCGCTCCACACCGGAGCGGACAACTCTGTTCGCCGTGCAGACGCCCCAGGTGTTCCAGGCGGAGCTTTTAAAAGCCGCCCTGCAATCGGCCATTACCTGCGGGGTGAATATTACCGATGACTGCGCCGCTGTGGAGCGGCTGGGCAAGCAGGTGCAGCTGGTGCCCGGAGATGGGGAGAATATCAAGATCACCCGGCCCCTGGACCTCACTGTGGCGGAGGCGATTCTGAAGAAGCGGGAGGAGAGGGCATGACGAATTTACGAATCGGCCACGGCTATGATGTGCATCGGCTGGCGGCCGGACGGAAGCTGATTTTGGGCGGGGTGGACATCCCCTATGAAAAGGGGCTGGAGGGTCACTCTGACGCGGACGTGCTGGTCCACGCCGTTATGGACGCCCTGTTGGGCGCAGCGGGGCTGGAGGACATCGGCTGTCTGTTTCCGGACAGCAGCGAGGAGTTTCGCGGCATTTCCAGCCTGGTGCTGCTGGAAAGAGTGGCCGGAGAGCTGAAAAAGCGGAGCGTCACCGTGGTGAATATCGACGCCACCATCCTGGCCCAGGCACCGAAGCTGGCGCCCTATCGGGCCCGGATGCGCTGGAATATCGCCGGGGCTTTGGGCATTGACACCGAACAGGTGGGGGTGAAGGCCACCACCGAGGAGGGCCTGGGCTTCACCGGAGACGGCAGCGGCATGGCCGCCCACGCCGTGGCATTGGTGGAGCGGCGATAAAATTTTTCTGAAAAACATATTGACATGAGAACTGTACTATGCGTATAATACAGATAGGAACTGTATTATACGCATAGTACAATTTTGCTTTAGACGGGAGGTGCCAGGATGTCATGATCTCATTTGAGAATTTCCATAGTGTAGAAGGGGTGCCCATCTACCTGCAGATGATCCGCCATGTGAAGCAGGGGCTTGCGGCGGGCTCAGTGCAGAATGGGGACGAGCTGCCGTCCCGGCGGATCCTCTCCGCAATGCTGGCGGTGAATCCCAACACGGTGCAGAAGGCGTACCGGCAGTTGGAGGAGGAGGGATTGATCCAGTCTCGGCCCGGTGCGGGGAGCCATATCACAGCATCCCGGGAGCAGATCGATCAGATTCGCTCGGAGCTGTTTCGCACAGAGGTGCAGGAGACGGTGGCGGCCATGAAAGGGATGGGCCTTAAAAAAGAGGAGGCTGTGGAGCTGCTGCGGCGGCTGTATGACGAGGAGGAGGAAGAAGGATGAAGCGATATTTGTCTGTGTTCGGTCTGGCAGCCCGGAGCAGCTTTTGGCAGGGATTGGCACTGATGATAGTTTCGGTGGCCCTGGCGGGTGCCGTGCTTTATCTGACGCCGGGCAGCGCGCCTGTACACTATGTGGATGAATACGGTGCGGATCAGACCTATGAGGACGACCTGGCCCTGTCGGAGCTGCCCAAGGCCAGCAAAATGGCTGCGCCGCTGGCCGGGGGCTTGGGGGGATTGTGCTCTGTCCTTGCCAAGAGCGGCGGCGGAAAGGGTGCAAAGACCGGGTACACCATGCGGCGGCTGCAGGTGCGGGAAGGCACCGCCTGCCTGCTGTGGGTGGTGTATGACTTCATGATGCTGCTGCTCTTTTGGGCCTTAGCGGCGCTGGTGATCCTTGGAGTGATGACCCTGCGGATGAAAAACATGCCGGAGCCCAATGGCATCGGCCCTCAGAGCCTGATTTTAGCCTATTACGGGAGCGCCTTTCTGCACAATCTCCTGCCGGCGGGAGATGCCCTGGCCTGGGTCTGTCACGCTGTGGCGATGGCGGCCTGCGCCGTGGGCTGCGTGGATGTGGCGGTGAAGGGCTGGCAGGAGAAGCTCGGTGGTATCGCCATGGCCATCGCCGTGATATTGACCGCGGCAGTCTATTGCGTGGATCTTCAGCACTCATCATATTATATCCTGCTCATAGTGGCCCAGGCTATTGTGATCGGGCTTACCATCTACAGCTGGAAGGGAGGCTACGAGGATGAAGATTTCCTGTATGCAGGGCAGGATTGAGAGCCTGCTGCCGCCCAATGTGGACCCGGGCAGCACCTTATCCAGCCTTAACGGCGCCTTCATTGGCGGATTGACGGGCTCCATGCTTTGGTTTGTTACCAAGTATTCCCGTGACTACCAGGCTCTGTTCACCTATGACAGCGTGCTGAGGAAGAAAACGCTCGTCACAGGGGCGAGGATCGCACCCTTTACAGACTATGAGGGCTGCGCCCTGTGGCTGCTGGTATACTTCGCCATTATTGCCGCCGTGTGGGCGGTGCTGCTGTATGGCAGCTTCAGCCGGGGGAGCCGGAGCCTGTACCTCATGCGGCGGCTGCCGGAGGGAAGAAAGCCGCTTTTTGCCTATGTGCTGCGGGCACCGGTCAGGTATATGGTGTACGGCGCTATGCTGTGCGCGGTGCTGCTGGGCGTTTATTATATCATCTGGCGGTTCATAACGCCGGAGAGTTGCTTGCCGTTTTGAGGAGGGACAGACTATGCTGGAACTGAAAAACATCACAAAAGTATATGGAAAGAAAGCCGCCCTGCAGGATGTGTCCGTGGCCTTTGCGCCGGGGCAGATCGTGGGCCTGTTCGGCGAAAACGGCGCGGGAAAGACCACTCTGATGAAGTGCATCCTGGGCCTCATGGGACACAAGGGGGAGGTGACCCTGGACGGGGAGGCCATCGGCTGCGGCAACATCGCGCGGCTCAGCTTTGCCACCTGCGAGCACAGCTTCTTCCCCCGGCTCTCGCCCAAGGCGCACCGGGAGTTCTACCGGGAGCATTTCCCCCGGTTCAACGATAAACGCTTTGAGGCTCTGATGGATTTTTTCGGCCTGCCCATGGACAAGGCGCTGCGGAGCTATTCCGTGGGTATGCAGAACCAGTTTGAGGTAGTGCTGGCCCTGTCACAGGGGGCGGACTACATCCTCATGGATGAGCCCTTCGCCGGCAACGATATCTTCAACCGGGAGGACTTTTACAAGGTGCTGCTGGGCATCCTCACGGAGCAGGAGACGGTGATCCTGTCCACCCACCTGCTGGAGGAGGTGAAGGATTTCATCTCCCGGGCGGTGCTGCTGCGGGAGGGACGGATTGTGGGCGACCACACCGTCGACGAGCTGGAGGACGCCGGAGAGGATCTGATGAGCTGCATCAAGCGGACCTATGACTATCGGGGCGACCGGATCCAAAAGACCATCCGGGATCTGACGGAGGAGGGAGAGACATGAAGCGAGCCATTGCCATGACGCTGGTGCTGTTTCTGCTGTCACTGGGCGGCTTCACCGCGGTGACGGCTTGGATGTGCCGGACCCAGGAACAGGTGGAGTTTACCAACATCGTGGCCCGGGGGGATGAATCCGTGGCCCGGGGGCTGCACATGACGGAGTATGACCTGCTCCACAGCCGGGTGCTGTGGACCACGGAGCATGACCTGGGCACGGAGAGCCGGGTGACAAAGACTACCTGCGGGCAGAAGACCGACTATCAGTATAACTCCATCGGTGCGTCTGCCCCCTACACCATCTGCCGCCTGCTCCCGGAAACGCCGGAGCTGATGGCATATCTGCGCCAGCATATACAGAACCCGGCGGATGAGGTAACGATCAATTTGGCGGATTTTGCCCAAAGCTACGACCTGTGTCTGAGCTATGGGGGCTCGGGTACTATGCTCACAGCCCAGGATGTGAAGGAAAACGGCGATTACCGGGATTTCCCGGTGCTGCAGATCCCGGTGGACCCGAGCGACAGCGTTACCATCTCAGCCTGCAGCACCGGTGACGGACTGCGGTACTATGTGAGCGGGGAATACCGGACCGAAAGAAGTTTTGAGTCCCGGGCTGTGGCGGTGACCGGCGGAACAGTGGTGACGGCCGGATTTGAAGCCGATGCGCACCCCCAGGCCGAATGGGCGCCGGAGGGCTACGGCCTGTGGCTGGTAAGAGACGAGAAGTCCCAAAAGCGGCTGGACCTGGTGTATCCGCTGGACATCGAAAAGCAGCATGTGACGAAGCTGTCCGCCAGCCCCGACGGGGATAAGCTGCTGCTGTTTTTTGAGGAGGACGGGCAGATGATGCTGCAGGTGCTCCGGGGCGATGATTTTACCCTGCTGCAGACCCTCCCCATAGAGGGAGAGCTGGGCGAACACCAGCTGGAGCAGCGCTATTACGATGCGAGCGGCCAGGAGGTCGTGAACCAGTGGACCTATAAAGATACCTTGCAGGTGAACAGGGAAATAGGGTTCTATGCCGTGGCCGTGGGCAAGCAGCTGACGGTGCTGCAGAATGGCGAGAGCGGCTTGGAGGAGGTATTTACCTGCTATATGCCGGACATGTATTCCCTGGCTGCCGTGGACGGCATACGCTATGGCTGGGAGGACGAGGAGGTAGATAGGGACGCGCTCATGGGCCGGTACAATCCCGCCGACTGGGATTCGAGGTATGATTTTGAGTCCATGTCCATGGCGCTGCAGGACGGCAAGCTGGCCATTGCCTGGAACGACCCGGGACTGTCCGATGGGGTGACCCTGGTGGAGATCTACTCCGAGAAGGGCCTGGAGTATGCCCGGGGCATCTTCTGCGGACTATATAATCAGGAGGGAGATGCACAGAGGTATCTGTACAGTATGATACAGCCGAAACTTGTATGGGCGGAATAAAAAAATAAAGCCTCCGGCTATGCCGGAGGCTTTATTTGGCGCAGAAGGAGGGAGTCGAACCCTCGCGCGGGTTTTTAAGCCGCCTACTCCCTTAGCAGGGGAGCCCCTTCGGCCACTTGGGTACTTCTGCAAAACCATATAATGCGGTTTGGCGGAGAGAGTGGGATTCGAACCCACGGATGCTTTCACATCGCCGGTTTTCA
>OOCZ01000495.1_pt1 | contig 30863 bp, 22 predicted proteins | sample 1671631 | NCBI WGS metagenome assembly OOCZ01 (sample SAMN06348176, study PRJEB24527) | human gut metagenome | reverse complement strand
AAAAGACGAAAAAATAAAAAACTGTATGATTGGGATAAGCATATTATACATAATCATTTCAAAAAATCCACCATTTTAGTAACAAAATAGCAATAAACATAACAAAACAAGCAACAAAGAAATTGATATCAGGTCAGGAAGCCGATATACTTTAGTCATCAGCTGCAAGATAGTACAAAAGCGATGGGGAGGAAACCATGCGATGACAGGAAGACTGACGCTGCCGACCGATGCAGACATCATTGACGAAACAATACGGTTAAAAAATCTTCTGGGCGCAGACGCGTTAAGAGACTGTGACGGAACCGAAATGCCGGAAGCACTTTTGTCAGAGCCGGTGAAGAAATATGCAACTTATTATACCACGCGAAAGGATAATGCGTGGGCAATGAAGCATCCGGAGGAGATCCAGCAGGAATACCTGATCAGCAACCGCATCACCGCCAGAGGGGAAACACTCCGCATCCGTCTGATGGAAGGCTTCCATACGGAGCAGCTTAAGGTCAACACGCTGGACGATCCGAAGCGTTGGTGGGAAGTGATCGACAGAACGACCGGTGAGGTAGTGCCGGCGGATGCATGGGAATTTGATGAGGCATCCGGTGAAGTGGAGATCCGTACGATCCCCTATCATGAGTATACGGTAAGCTTCCTGGCATTTTTGATCTGGGATCCGGTACACATGTACAATTTCATCACGAATGACTGGAAGGATACACCGCATCAGCTGACTTACGATGTGAGACAGCCCAAGACCAAACAGTATGTGAAAGACAAGCTGAGAAAATGGTGTGAGGACAATCCTCATATCGACGTGGTCCGCTTCACTACATTTTTCCATCAGTTCACACTGACCTTCGATGACAAGAAGCGGGAAAAATATGTAGAGTGGTTCGGATACAGTGCAAGTGTGAGCCCTTATATCCTGGAACAGTTTGAGAAATGGGCAGGCTACAAATTCCGCCCGGAGTACATTGTGGATCAGGGATATCACAACAGCATGTTCCGCGTTCCCAGCAAACAGTTCCTGGATTTCATAGAGTTCCAGCAGATCGAGGTATGTGCGCTGGCGAAGGAGCTGGTAGACATTGTACATTCTTATGGCAAGGAAGCGATGATGTTCCTCGGAGATCATTGGATCGGAACAGAACCCTACGGTAAATATTTCGCAGGCATCGGACTGGATGCAGTGGTAGGTTCTGTCGGAAGCGGTGTGACGCTTCGAATGATCTCTGATATCAAGGGAGTGGATTATACCGAAGGACGGCTGCTGCCGTACTTTTTCCCGGATGTGTTCTGCGAGGGCGGTGACCCGATCGGAGAGGCAAGGGATAACTGGAGAAAAGCAAGACGTGCATTACTCAGGTCTCCCCTGGACAGGATCGGATATGGCGGCTATCTGAAGCTGGCAAGTAATTGGCCCGGTTTCATTGAGGAAATACAAAATGTAGTAACACAGTTTCGGGAGATCCATGAAAATATGCAGGGGACAGCTTCCTATGTGGCACCTTTCAAGGTGGCGATCCTGAACTGCTGGGGCAGTCAGAGAAGGTGGATGTCCAATCAGGTACATCATGCGATCTGGCACAGGGAAACTTATTCCGCAGAGGGAGTACTGGAATGCTTAAGCGGAATGCCTTTTGAGGTCGAGTTCATTTCCTTTGATGATGTCAGGAACGGCATCCCTGAGGAAATCAAGGTCATCATTAATGTCGGGGATGCGTACACCGCATTCAGCGGCGCGGAGAACTGGATCGACGAAAAGGTCCTGACCAATATCAGACGCTTTGTGGATCAGGGAGGTGGCTTCATCGGTGTGGGTGAGCCTACCGCTTATCAGTATCAGGGAAGATATTTCCAATTGTCCGATGTGCTCGGTGTAGACCGCGAGATGTGCTTCTCTCTCAGCACGGACAAATATAATGAGAAAAATGACGATCACTTTATCTTAGAGGATATTGAAGGAGCCTTGGATTTCGGCGAGGGCACCAGTCGCGTCTATGCACAGGGCGGACATTATCAGATCCTCGCGATGGATGGGGAATACAGCCAGCTGGTAGTCAATGAATATGGCAGAGGACACAGCGTATATTTTGCAGGTCTTCCGTATTCTCCCCAGAACTGCAGACTTCTGCTTCGGGCAATCTATTATGCAGCCGGCATGGAACAGGAGATGAAACGTTACTATGTAACGAATGTGGATACCGAAGTAACGGTATTCCAGAAGACCGGCAAGATCGCAGTGATCAACAACTCAGCACAGGCACAGCACACAGAGTTGTATATCAAAGGAAAATGTGCGTATGTGCTGGATCTGAAGCCCGGCGAAATGCGTTGGGTGGACGATATGGAAGACAGGTAACTTATGGAAGGCAAAAAGCGTTTCATATTTTATAAGGAAGTACTTTACAAGTATAAGGAGGTTATTTAAGATGAAAAAGAAAGTATTAAGCGTGCTCTTAGTAGCGGCAATGGCTATGTCCATGCTGACCGGATGTGGCAGCAAGCCTGCCGGAAATGATGCGCAGAGCGCAGCATCCAGCGAGGCATCCAAGGAAACAGAGGCAGCAGCAGAAACGACTGCTTCCGCAGAAGACGAGACACTGACCGTATGGTGCTGGGATCCTAACTTCAATGTCTATGCAATGAAGCAGGCAGAGAAGGCATATCAGGTGGATCATCCTAACTTCAAGTTAGACATTCAGGAGAAGGTATATAGCGATATCGAGACTGCTCTGATCACAGCGGCTGAAGCCGGTGATTACAGCACTTTACCTGATATCTTCCTGATGCAGGATTATTCCTTCCACAAAAATGCAACCAATTATCCCGGAATCTTCACAGCACTGGATGACTGCGGAATTGATTTCTCCCAGTTCTCTATGGGTAAGCTGGCTGACTCCACTGTAGATGGAACACATTATGGTATTCCTTTTGATAATGGTGCTACCATCATGGCGATCCGTTCCGATATGGTAGAAGCAGCAGGCCTTAAGGTAGAAGATTTCAAGGATACCACATGGTCTGAGTTCATGGAGCTGTCCAAGAAGGTAATGGCTGCGAATGATGTTCCCATGCTGACCTGCTCCGGCGGTTCTGAGATTGTGATCGAGATGTTACAGTCTGCAGGCGCTTCTCCCATGGTGGATGGAAAGGTGACACTGGTTGACAACGCAGCACTGAAGAAAGCAATCGAGACCTATAAGCAGCTGATCGATGAAGGAATCATGGCAGATTATACCGACTGGGATCAGTATATCGCTTCCATGAACAAGGGTACTGCAGCAGGCGTTATCCAGGGCTGCTGGATCATGTCCTCCATTCAGGCAGCAGAAGATCAGGCAGGCAAATGGGCAATCGTGAATATGCCTAAGTTAGATGATGTAGAAGGCGCAACCAACTACGCTAACTGCGGTGGTGCAAGCTGGGCAGTATCTTCTAACTGCAAAAATACCGATCTGGCATTTGATTTCCTGAACGCTACCTTTGGTGCGGATGTAGATTTATACGATGATCTGCTGGTAAATGCAGGAGCAATCGCAAGTTACCTGCCCGCAGCACAGTCTGAGACCTATAATGAGGGCAATGAGTTCTACGGCGGTCAGGCAGTGTACAAGGATATCGTAGAGTTCGCCGGACATGTTCCCGGAATTGACTACGGTGCATACTACTCTGACATCAGAAGCGCACTGACAGATGCGATCACCAACGTTGTACAGAAGAACGCGGATATCGATACAGAGATTAAAAACGCTCAGGATACCGTAGAGTTTAATATCGCTGAATAATCACCAGAGTATGGAAACTGGATAGTACCGGGGGTGCAGCAGTGCGTTCCCGGTACTGTTGTAGGAGAGAAACATGGAAAAGAAGAAAGCAAAATTAAGTTTGGAAAAAAGGCATAATCTGACCGGATGGGCATTCCTGCTCCCGGCATCGATTTTAATATTTGTATTTTGTTTCTATCCGATGTCACAGGCCATCCTTCTTTCCTTCCGGAAGACAGGAGGAGTCTTTAATGGTGTAGCGAATTATGCCAGGATCTTCAAGGATAAAACATTCCAGCAATGCTTGTTCAATACCTTCTTTTATTTTGTGATTCAGGTACCGATCATGCTTGTGCTCGCACTGATGCTGGCGCAGCTGCTGAATAATCCTAAGATAAAAGGAAAAGGTATTTTCCGTACTTTGATCTTCCTTCCGTGTGCAACGTCACTGGTATCTTATTCCATGATATTTAAGTCATTGTTTGCTCCGGATGGAGTGGTCAACAGAGTGCTGATGGCCATCGGACTGTCTTCTGTGGACTGGTTCCAGAGTACATGGCCGGCGCGGTGGGTCATCGTGATCGCACTGATCTGGAGATGGACCGGATATAATATGGTATTCTATCTGGCAGGATTACAGAATATCGATTATTCTGTATATGAGGCAAGCTACATCGACGGAGCGACACCGTTCCAGCAGTTTATGAAGATCACGATACCGTTGTTAAAGCCGACCATTCTGATGACGGCGATCATGTCTACTTCGGGAACACTGCAGCTGTTCGATGAGTCTATGAACCTGACAGCAGGCGGTCCCGGAAAATCTACAATGACATTGGCGCATTACATCTACAATATCTCCTTTGTGGAGACACCGAAATTTAATTATGCGGCAGCGTTGTCTGTATGCATACTTGTGATGGTAGCGGTTCTGTCTGCAATTCAGATGAAGGTGGGTGACAAACGTGACTAAATTCAAACAAATCATTTCCTACACGATCTTAGTGATAGCAAGCTTTCTGTCGGCATTTCCGCTGTATTATATGCTGTGCGGTGCGACCAACCAGAGCATTGATGTGGTAAGAGGACGTCTGATCCCGGGTACCTATCTGATCGAGAATTTCAAGACCCTGGTTGACATGCAGAATCTGGGACTTGCAATGTTTAACTCCTTCCGTAATGCGATCGTGATCACGGTTGTGACACTGCTGATCTGTTCCATTGCCGGTTATGGATTTGAGATCTATCATGATAAGGGCAAGGATATTCTGATGAGTATTCTGTTGCTGGCAATGATGCTTCCGTTCGTAGCGATCATGATCCCCCTGTTCAAGATGTTTACCTCCTGGAAGCTGGTAAATACCTGGATCGCACTGGCACTGCCATCCATCTCGACTCCGTTTATGATCATGCTTTTCAGACAGGCGGCACGTTCTTTCCCTCATGATATTATCGAGGCTGCCAGACTGGAAGGTCTGAGCGAAATACAGATTTTCTTCCGGATGTTCATTCCGGTGATGAAATCTACCTATGGAGCGGCGATGACGGTTACATTTATGAATGCGTGGAACAATTATCTGTGGCCGACGATCATTTTACAGGACAGCAAGGCGATCACCATGCCGATGTTAGTAGCCAATCTGAAGAGTGGATACAGTGTGGATTATGGTATGCTGATGCTGGGAGTATTGATCTGTACACTTCCTACAGCGATCATCTTCCTGTGTTTACAGAAGAGCTTTGCAAATGGAATTACGGGAGCAGTGAAATAATGCAACAGAAAATGCCAAAACAGGAAACTATGACACAGGCGCATATCAGGAAGGCTCAGGGAGCCTTCCTTTTGGCGCATAGAATGGGCCTGATCGAGGATCCCTCCATGGAGGGACTAAAGGCCAGACGACAGAAGCACAACGAAGAGCTGCGGAGAATGGAACAGGAAGGACAGCGGTTCTACGGACCGCATTATTTTTCTGCACCGGCGTATCTGCAATATGAGCTGACCCGCCTGAAGCTGGATTTTGTGCAGCCGTGTGAGAAGGTCCGGGAAGGTGGTTATTGCCCGGATTTCACGGAGCAGGAGAAACGGGATTTTTACGAACAGAACAGAGATCTGTTCGGACGCTATCATGGGGATTATTTTACCTATGAGGAGGTGTCACAGATCATTGAGAAACGGTTACGGGAGGATGCATATGACAAGCTTATCCGCGACATATTATGTGAGTCAGAGAACAGGCAGTGATGAAAATGACGGACGCACATGCAGTACGGCGTTTGCCAGTCTGTCTGCTGTCAATCGAAGACACCTGCAGCCGGGCGACCGTGTCCTGCTGGAGCGGGGCAGTGTATTTTACGGACAATATCTGCATGTGACAGACAGCGGTACGAAAGAGGCACCGATCGTGATCGGAGCGTACGGTACAGCAGATGCACCGCCGCGGATCGATGCCTGCGGACAGGGGATCTGGTATCAGGATTATGGGACCCCGCTGGATGCACCTACGCATGTGTATCACGGCTATGTATCTTCCGCAGTGCTTTTGTACGATGCGGAGCATATTGTGGTCGAGGATCTGGAGATCACGAATGAAGGCAGCATGATCCCGGGAGAGCGTTATAGTCTGGGTGAGAAAATGAACCGTACCGGTGTGGCTGTGGTGGCTAAGGACAAAGGGGTGCGGGGCGGCATCACACTTAGGAATCTGTGGATCCATGATGTCCATGGGAATGTCTACGATAAACACATGAACAACGGTGGGATCTATATGACAGCGCTCCGTCCGGAATGTGAGGAACTGACGGGTGTGGCACGGTATCGGGATATCGTTATTGAAGGATGCTTCGTGCACCGGGTCAGCCGCTGGGGAATTGCAGCAGGCTATACCTATGCCCATGATAAGTTCCGGGGGGCAGAGCTTACGGAAGCCGTTTTTCTGAACTATGGACATGAAAATATGCAGATACGGAATAATTATGTAAAAGAGGCCGGTGGGGATGGGATCACGCCGATGTATGCCCTGCGTCCTCTGGTGGAGCATAATATGGCAGACTCTGTGGCCTGCGAGATCAATGACCGGATCTATTGCGAGCCGGGCGACCGGATGGGAAAAGTGGCAGCCGGGATCTGGCCCTGGAAATGCAAGGATGCCCTGTTTCGTTATAATGAAGTCACGGACACCAGACTCAATCAGGACGGCATGGCATATGATGCGGATTCCGGGGACGGAACGGTGTATGAATCCAATTACAGCAGGCAGAATGAAGGCGGCTGTGTGATGTTCTGTCTGCAGGAGGCGATCCATAATACCTTCCGCGATAATATCAGCTATGATGATCTCGGTGGTACGATCAGCCCGTCAGAGAATCCGGATGCCCTGCTTCAGGATAATGTATACTATGTGCGCAGGGGGGTTCCCTTTGTACGTAAAAATATGGACGGAGGCAGCTTTACACAGGTGAATGACCGGGTTGTTGAGCTGTAAAATATGGTGCTGAGCCCAGGATGAAAACCTGTGGCTTGGCATTTTTTTAATGCCTGATATTCTGGCGGCTCTGAAGCCGGCAGCCTGTTTTTATCGTTTTTATTGCCTGGGGATAAAGGATTGACTGAGATAAAAAAATACGGTAGAATCTGTATCAAAAATGATATACGAAAATGAGGAAAGGAGCCGGTGCATGGGCGAAAGTATATTACAACTTCGGCAGATCCGGAAATCATTTGACAATACAGAAGTATTAAAAGGCATCGATCTGGAGGTGGCACAGGGAGAATTTATTACCCTGTTGGGAGCTTCTGGCTGCGGCAAGACCACGACGCTGCGTATTATTGCGGGGCTGGAACTGCCGGATGCCGGACAGGTGATCCTGGAAGGACAGGACATTACGAACCGTGAGCCGAACAAACGGGATGTCAATACGGTGTTCCAGAATTATGCCCTGTTTCCGCATATGAATGTGTCGGACAACGTAGGATATGGATTGAAGATCCGCAAAGTTCCGAAGGCAGAGATCGAGAGAAAAGTAGAACAGGCACTTCGTCTGGTCCAGCTGGAAGAGTACGGAAAACGGATGCCGGATCAGCTTTCCGGCGGACAGAAGCAGCGCATTGCCATTGCCAGAGCGGTGATCAATGAGCCGAAAGTATTGCTGTTAGATGAACCTCTGGGAGCACTGGATCTGAAGCTGCGCAGGCAGATGCAGCTGGAACTGAAACGTCTGCAGAAGCAGCTGGGGATCACGTTTATTTACATCACTCACGATCAGGAAGAAGCCATCAATATGTCGGACCGCATCGGTGTCATGCACGAAGGCATCCTGGAACAGCTGGGGACGCCCAATGAGGTGTACTATCAGCCGCAGACCAGCTATGTGGCGGATTTTGTGGGAAATGCGAATATTCTGCATAAAAATGGGGAGACTTTTGCCATCCGCTCGGAAAACATTCTGATGAACGGGGAGGCAGTCTGCACACAGGAAGCTGTGGTGGTGGAAAAAAGCTTTGCCGGAGGGCAGCTGCGCATTCTGTTTGGCCTGCCGGACGGACAGACTCTGACCGCCAGCCGCTATGGAATCGACAATGACTTACAGCCGGGACAGAAGGTGCAGATCGGCTGGGATGCGAAAGACGCAGTAAAGGTAATAGATAATGACAAAGACGAAAATCACAAGTAACAGCCGCAGGAGAAGCGGGAATGTCGGACTGATGATCCCTATGTATGTGTTCACGATTCTGTTCGTGGCTCTGCCGATCCTGTATCTGTTTCTGTTAAGCTTTTTACAGAGAGCACAGGTCTGGGGTGTGGACTTTACGTTCACGCTGGACAATTACAAAAGAATATTGGAACCGCTGTATCTGGATACTTTCTGGCAGTCTCTGAAGCTGGCATTTACCGCCACCTTTTTCGTGGCGCTGATCGGATATCCGTACGGCTATTTCATGGCAAAAATGAACGCTGTCTGGAAGCGCAGGATGCTGTTGCTCATTATGATCCCTTTCTGGACCAGTGCGCTGATCCGCCTGTACGGCTGGATTATTGTCTTTCGCAGCAATGGTGTACTGGATAAGATCCTGATGGGGCTGCACCTGACGAAGCAGCCGTTAAAGCTGCTTTACACTTATCCGGCGGTGGTAGTGGGAATGGTTTATTCGCTACTGCCTTTTATGATCCTGGCGGTGTATTCCAGTGCAGAGAAGCTGGATGTCTCTCTGGTGGAAGCCTCCAGAGATCTGGGAGCCTCGGCGTGGAAAGCCTTCTGGACCGTCAGCTTCCGGCTGACGCTGCCGGGACTTTTGTCCGGCGTGGTGCTGTCCTTTATTCCGTCCATGGGACTGTTTTTCATAGCGGATATTCTGGGCGGCAATAAGATCGTGCTGGTAGGCAGTGTGATCCAGGAACAGATCACCAAGGGGCGGAATCAGCCCTTTGCGGCGGCGCTGTCCGCAGTACTGATGGTGCTGACTTCGGTGATGATCCGTCTGTACCGCAAGATCACCGGAACCTCACAGCTGGAAGGGATGATGTAGTGTATGAAAAAGAAAAAATGGCCCTTTGTATATGTGGCGGTGATCACAGTGCTGACCTATATTCCAATCCTGCTGACGGTGGCGTATTCCTTTAATGCTTCCAAACTGACCTCTGTGTGGGAAGGCTTTTCCCTGAAATGGTACCGGGAGTTGTTCCGGGACAGAGATCTGGGGGAAGCACTGATCAACAGCCTGATCCTTGCGGTACTTAGCTGTGCCTTTGCGGTGTTGATCGGCACTTCGGGAGCACTGGGGATGAGCCGCAGAAAACGGAAACTGGACGATGCAGTGGCCTATGTGTCCACACTCCCCATCATGATCCCGGAGATCATTCTGGGCATGGTATTTTTGTCCGTATTTTCCCTGATGGGACTGCCCTTTGGTATGGTCACGCTGGTGATCGCCCATACCACGTTCTGTGTGCCCTATGTGTTCACTATGGTACGGGCGAGACTGGTGGGAATGGACCGGTCTCTGGAAGAGGCGGCGCTGGATCTGGGAGCTACGAAGTGGCAGGTATTTAGGGATGTGATCCTGCCACAGATTCTTCCGGCGATCCTGTCGGGAGTGCTGCTTGCATTTGCCATGTCCTTCGACGATGTGGTGATCAGTATTTTTGTCACTGGACCGAAGGTCAATACCCTGCCGGTGAAGATCTACACGAAATTAAAGACCGGTGTGACACCGGAGATCAATGCACTTGCCACGGTCATGCTGTTTGTGATATTGTTGTGTCTGGCGGGGGCGTATGTGCTGGGACGTAAGTCGCAGACAGCTGTAGAGAAAGCTGCCGGGGGAAAATGAGGAAAAAACGATTCCGCAAATGCAATTGCGGATAAGTAACAACATAAAAATGTATAGCAGATGATGCAGGAGAACTGTATCGAAGGAGGAGATTATGAAGAAAAAGCTGGCAATGCTGTTGGCAGCGACCATGCTGGTCATGCTGTTTACCGGCTGTGGCGCAGGCGGGAAAGAAGATAAGGGAGAACTGAATCTCTATACCTGGGATGGCATGTTCCCTCAGGAGATTCTGGATGGTTTTGAAAAAGAGACCGGTATCCGGATCCATTATTCCAACTTTGATTATGATGAAGACATGCTGGCGAAGCTGGAAGAAACCAAGGGCGGTGATTACGATCTGGTCATTGCGGATGACTATATCATTGAGCTGGCCATTCAGGAGGGCCTGGCTCAGAAGCTGGATACTTCCAGAATCAGTACTTATGATAACCTGAATCCTGTATTTATGTCTCAGTTCTATGACCCGAAGAACGAATATACCGTGCCCTACGGAGCGGGCATTCCTCTGATCGTATACGATCCGGGACTGACGGATGTGAAGATCACAGGCTATGAGGATCTGTGGAATCCGGCACTGGAAAATAACGTGGCACTGACGGCAAACTATCGTGTTATCGACGGCATCACTTTAAAGACCATGGGAGAATCCTTCAACACCGAGGATCTGGATGTGATCCGGGCAGCAGGAGAGAAGCTTCTGAGTCTGGCTCCCAATATCCGTGTGATCAATGACAATAATACGCAGGATTATCTGATCAGCGGTGAGGTGGCAGCAGCGTTCCTGTATACTTCCCAGGTATCTGCGGCACTGCAGGCGAGACCGGATCTGGAAGTGGTATATCCCAAGGAGGGACTGGGCTTCGGCATCATGGCCGGATTTATACCTTCCCAGGCACCCAATGCAGATGCGGCTTATGCATTTTTGGACTATATCAACGATCCTGAGAATGCGGCGAAATGCTATGAGTATATCGGCTACTACTGCACCAACAAAGCTGCGGAAGAGTATATTTCCGACGACATGAAGAAAATGATCGTATTGCCGGAAGATGCAGCGGAGGGCGAGATCGTGCAGAATATCTCCCAGGAGGCAGAGGATCTGCATGCGGAGATCTGGAATCAGTTCAAGAGTGCATGCAACTAAAGTTGCAGCAACTAAAGTTGCAGCAACTAATCTTCCGTTCAGCCCGCGCCATTCGCAAAGTCGCGTTGACACGCTTTCCGTCACTTCGTGACTACCTTTGCTCATAAACCGGCGCTCATCTCATGAACATATTCGTTCGAAAAATCATGCAAGCATGATTTTTGCGCTCGGATATGTCCATGGCTGAACTGTTACAATAAAAAACGCTTGACAGATTTGATTTGTGCGAATATTATAAACCTAAGTTGAAAAACTATTTTGTAAATGCTATGAAAGAGACTCTTGCCAAGGGAAACGACAGGAATACAGCGTCACCGACTGAGAGCGCTGTTTGCGGAAGCTGGCGAAGGGAACACTCCGGAGCAGGTGATCTGAACTGCAGAAATCAAAATGCAGCTAGGATGACACGTTGCACGCGTTAAGTGACAAGAGTGGATAGGCAAAGGCGCCTGTCAATTCGGGTGGTACCACGGATTAGATGATTCGTCCCGGGATATGTTTTAACATGTCCCGGGGCTTTTTGTATTCAAAAATAAGCTGTACAGGGAGCGCACATTCGGGACACTATATAACAGGAGGTGCGATATGTACAGAGATTTAACAATGAAAGAGATCAGTGAACAGCAGATCGGACAGACTTTGCAGGTGGCAGGCTGGGTGGAGAACATCCGTGACCACGGCGGCGTATCCTTTATCGATCTGCGGGATATGTACGGTGTATTACAGGTGGTCATCCGTAAGCCGGAGCTTTTAAAGGGCATCACCAAGGAAATGTGCCTGTCCATAACCGGTCTCATGGAGCACAGAGACGAAGAGACCTACAACCCGAAGATTCCTTCCGGCACCATCGAACTGGAAGCACACAGGATCGATGTGTTGGGAAGAGTATATAAACAGCTTCCTTTCGAGATCCAGACGTCTAAAGAGATCCGGGAAGATGTGAGATTAAAATATCGTTATCTTGATCTTAGAAATGCAAAAGTAAAGGACAACATTGTATTTCGTTCCAAGGTGATCAGTTATCTGCGCCAGAAGATGACGGACATGGGATTTTTGGAGATCCAGACCCCGATCCTGTGTGCTTCTTCTCCCGAGGGTGCCAGAGACTATATTGTTCCCAGCAGAAAATTTAAAGGAAAATTCTATGCGCTGCCCCAGGCACCGCAGCAGTATAAGCAGCTGCTTATGGCTTCCGGCTTCGATAAGTATTTCCAGATCGCTCCCTGCTTCCGTGATGAGGATGCCAGAGCAGACAGATCTCCCGGAGAGTTCTATCAGCTGGATTTCGAGATGAGCTTCGTGACTCAGGAGGATGTCTTCAAGGTAGGCGAGGAAGTATTGCATGACACCTTTGTAAAGTTTGCTCCCGAAGGCAGCAGGATCACCGAGACACCGTTCCCCATCATCAGTTACAAACAGGCAATGCTGGAGTTCGGCTGTGACAAGCCGGATCTGCGCAATCCTTTGAGAATTATGGATGTGACGGAGTTCTTCCAGAGATGTACGTTTAAACCTTTTATCGGCAGAACTGTCCGTGCCATCAAAGTACATGCGGAGATGTCCAAAGGCTTCCATGAGAAGCTGTTAAGCTTTGCGACTTCTCTTGGTATGGGTGGACTTGGTTATCTCGAAGTGGCAGAGGATATGAGCTACAAGGGACCCATCGATAAATTTATTCCCGAAGAGATGAAGGGAGAACTGGCAGAAATGGCAGGACTTTCTGCCGGAGATACCATCTTCTTTATTGCGGACAAAGAGGATAAGGCGAACTACTATGCCGGTCATATCCGTACTGAGCTGGGCGAGAAGCTGGATCTGATCGAGAAGAATGCTTACCGTTTCTGCTATGTGAACGATTTCCCGATGTTTGAGCTGGATCCCGAGACGAAGCAGATCGGATTCACCCACAATCCGTTCTCTATGCCCCAGGGCGGTCTGGAAGCACTGAACACCATGGATCCGCTGGAGATCCTGGCTTATCAGTACGACATCGTATGCAACGGCGTGGAACTGTCCTCCGGCGCAGTACGTAACCATGACATCGAGATCATGAAAAAAGCTTTCGCCATCGCAGGTTATGACGAAGAGACATTAAAGACCAAGTTCGGAGCACTGTATCAGGCATTCCAGTTCGGAGCTCCCCCTCATGCGGGAATGGCTCCCGGCGTGGATCGTATGATCATGCTGCTTCGGAACGAGGATAACATCCGTGAGGTGATTGCTTTCCCTATGAACGGCAATGCACAGGATCTGATGTGCGGGGCTCCCGGCGAAGTGACGGAACAGCAGCTGCGTGAGGTACACATTAAAGTGAGAGATTAGTGCGGAAAGAACAGGAAAGGAATGGAAATTAGTATGGCGAACGTAATCAGTGACGAGACCATAGAATATGTAGGCATTCTGGCAAAGCTGGAGCTCTCTGAAGAGGAGAAGGAAGCAGCGAAAAAGGATATGGGCAGAATGCTGGACTATATCGACAAACTAGGCGAACTGGATACTACCGGTGTGGAACCTATGTCCCATGTATTCCCGGTTCAGAATGTCTTCCGTGAGGATGTGGTGACCAATGGGGATGAGAGTGAACAGACCCTGGCCAATGCACCCGGCGAGAAGGACAACATGTTTGTGGTACCAAAGACTTTTGACTAATGTCAAAAGTCCTCGGACTTTTGATTAGAAATCGGGTAGAATACCGCTTTATAATCTGGTTACAGCATTTAGGCGGTAATGGTTTTCCGTCAGACATTAAAAAAGGAGAATGGATATGGATATTTTATCCCTGACAGCAGTAGAGCTGGCTAAGGCGATCCGGGAAGGTAAGACTACGTCGGTGGAAGCCACGCAGGCCGTTCTGGATAAGATCGCAGCCGGTGAAGATACTTACCACTGCTATGTGACCGTGGAACGGGAAAAGGCATTACAGCAGGCGGCGGAAGTACAGAAAAAGATTGAAGCAGGCGAACTGACCGGGCCTCTGGCCGGGGTTCCCTTTGCTATCAAAGACAATATGTGCACCGAGGGAACCCTGACTACCTGCTCTTCTAAAATCTTAGAGAATTTTGTGCCGACCTTCAGTGCGGAAGCAGTGCTGAATCTGGAAAAGGCAGGCGCAGTGATTCTGGGCAAGACCAATATGGATGAGTTTGCCATGGGCAGCACCACGGAGACTTCTTATTACGGAGTGACAAAGAATCCCAGAAACCCGGAGCATGTGCCCGGCGGTTCCTCCGGCGGCTCTGCAGCGGCAGTAGCAGCGCAGGAATGCTTTGCAGCACTGGGTTCCGATACCGGCGGTTCCATTCGACAGCCCGCATCTTATTGCGGTGTCGTCGGCATGAAGCCCACCTATGGAACTGTATCCCGTTACGGACTGATTGCTTATGGTTCCTCTCTGGACCAGATTGGACCGCTGACGAAGGACGTGACGGACTGTGCCACCGTACTGGAGGCCATCACCTCCCATGACCCTAAGGACTCCACTTCCATGAAGCGGGAGAACACAGATTTCACCTCCGCACTGGTAGCGGATGTGAAGGGAATGAAGATTGGTATTCCCAGAGACTATTTCGGGGAAGGACTGGATCCTGAGGTCAGAGATGCGGTACTGGCAGCAGCGGAAGTATTGAAAGCACAGGGCGCAGAGGTGGAGGAGTTCGACTTAAGTCTGGTGGACTATGCGATTCCCACTTATTATACGATCGCAGCAGCAGAAGCCAGCTCCAATCTGGAGCGTTTCGACGGTGTGAAATACGGTTACCGTGCACAGGATGCGGAAGATCTGCATACCATGTACAAGAGAAGCCGTTCCCAGGGCTTTGGACCCGAGGTGAAGCGTCGTATCATGCTGGGCTCCTTTGTGTTAAGCTCCGGTTATTATGATGCTTATTACCTGAAGGCACTCCGCGTGAAAGCATTGATCAAGAAGGCTTTTGACGAAGCTTTTGCAAAATACGATGTGATCTTAGGACCGGTGGCACCCACTACCGCACCGAAGCTGGGCAGCAGTCTGGCGGATCCCATCAAGATGTATTTGGGAGACATCTACACCATCTCCATCAACCTGGCGGGACTGCCCGGTATCAGCGTTCCCTGCGGTACGGATTCCCAAGGCCTGCCTATCGGCATGCAGCTGATCGGTGACTGCTTCAAAGAGAAGACACTGATCCGTGCAGCCTATACCTATGAGCAGAGGAGGTAAGCAACATGGCAAAACAATATGAAACAGTAATTGGTCTGGAAGTGCATGTAGAGCTTGCCACGAAGACGAAAATATTCTGCGGCTGTTCCACGGCGTTCGGCGGCAGACCCAACACCCACACCTGCCCGGTATGTACCGGTATGCCGGGATCTCTTCCCGTGCTGAATAAGCAGGTGGTAGAATATGCGGTGGCAGTAGGCCTTGCGACGAATTGTACCATTACACAGTATTGCAAATTTGACAGAAAAAATTATTTCTATCCCGATAACCCTCAAAACTATCAGATCTCTCAGTTATATCTGCCCATCTGCAGGAATGGCTCGGTTGAGATCGAGGTAGCGGGAGAGGACGGCAACACTTACACGAAGCCGGTGCGTATCCACGAGATCCACATGGAGGAGGATGCCGGTAAACTGGTGCATGACGACTGGGAAGATTGCACACTGGTGGACTACAACCGTTCCGGCGTGCCTCTGATCGAGATCGTATCCGAGCCGGATATGCGCAGCGCGGAGGAGGTCATTGCCTATTTGGAAAAATTACGTCTGCTGATCCAGTATCTGGGAGCGTCCGACTGTAAGCTTCAGGAAGGCTCCATGCGTGCCGATGTCAATCTGTCCGTGAGAGAAGTGGGAGCGGAAAAGTTCGGAACCCGTACCGAGATGAAGAACCTGAATTCCTTCAAGGCCATCGCCAGAGCCATTCAGGGGGAGCGGGAACGACAGATCGATCTGCTGGAGGCCGGCAAAGAGGTCATTCAGGAGACCAGACGCTGGGATGATAATAAGGAATATTCCTACGCCATGCGTTCCAAGGAGGATGCACAGGATTATCGTTATTTTCCGGATCCCGACCTGGTACCGGTCTATATCAGCGATGAGTGGCTGGATAGCATCCGCAGCAGACAGCCGGAATTCCGCACCGAGAAGATGAAGCGTTACAAGGAAGAATACGATATTCCGGAATATGATATCGATATCATCACCGGTTCCAAGCATCTGGCAGATATCTTCGAAGCTTCCGTGGCACTGGGAAGCCAGCCCAAGAAGGTGTCCAACTGGCTGATGGTGGAGACTATGCGCCTGTTAAAAGAAAAAGAGATGGAGCCGGAGGATATCCGTTTCTCACCGGAGCATCTGAGCAGGCTGATCGCGCTGGTAGATGGCAAGGTTATCAACTCTTCTGTAGCAAAAGAAGTATTCCAGGTGATGTTTGAGGAAGATGTAGATCCCGAACAGTATGTGGAGGAGAAGGGACTGAAGACCGTCAATGACGAAGGTGCATTGCGTAAAGTCGTGGAGGAAGTCATTGCCGCTAATTCCCAGTCTGTCGAGGATTACCACAACGGCAAAGAGAAAGCCATCGGCTTCCTGGTAGGCCAGACCATGAAGGCCATGAAAGGCAAGGCAGATCCCGCCAGCGTCAACCAGATGCTGAAGGAACTGCTGTGAATTGAGAGTTAGTGAAGAAGCCACGAACGCCCACGGCGAACGGAATGTCCTTCCTCGATGTGAGGTCTCCCGGTGGGAATTTTCTAACGAAAAGTGAGTAGCGGTTCTAATCCGTACGGGCACGGCTCCAGTTGCCATCCATGGCAACATCCGCCTGTCGCGAACGTCCTGTTCGCTCCACCCTGTCTTTCAACACTTTTCGAGAAAATATCACCACCTCCCGACAAACATCTTCGGAAGGACATTCCATCCGCCGTGGGCGTTCTGTGTTTTGAAAATCCCATGAAAAACTACTAAGTCTATCTCGTGTTGCTGGTTTCTGTATTCCTCCAAAGTCATTTACATACTTAATTCTTATTTTTAAATTTTATACATGTGTTTCCTAAAGCGATTTACATACCTATTTTCCATTTTAGCCTATTGCGCATGTGTTTTCCCGGTTATCATACATGCCGGATCATTATTTTTTGCTTTAAAGCATGTATTTTCCGACTTGTTATACATACCTAATTATGACTTTTGAGTTATTCGCATGTGTTTCCTACTTTTTTTTCACATACCTAATTCCTGTTTTTGAATTGTCCGCATGTATTTCTTGATTTTTCGCACATACTAGATTCTTGTTTTTAACTTCTGCACATGTATTCTCAAATGCTCTGCCTAAATAATTGGGATGTTTTTCATAACCCAGCAGAAAAGGACTGCTCCCTCGGGCGTAGATGCGGCGGAGACTGTGAGATTTTCTTGGAAAGTGGTTGAGCCGCAGGGGCAACGCGAACACGATGTTCGCGTTAGCCGATAAGTGCCATGGATGGCAACGTAAAGGCGGCCCCGTCATGGTGAGAAGCACTTGGCCACTTTCCTTTAGAAAATCCACAGTTGTAGCTAGCATCCGAGTCCGGGGCGGGCAGTCCTTTCTGCGTGGATTTTAGAACAACTATTTCACTAACTTTCAAGTTACATTACAAAATGAAATAAGATCTGCAACGCTTATGATCGATTTTCTGTTTTCATTCGTCGTTTCGCCTCATACATTTTGGCATCGGCCTCCCGGACCATATCGTCCATGGAACGAGGCATATTATGGGTCAGTACGGAATATCCCATGGCTACAGTAATGGGATGCTCGGAACCGTCAGGAAGCTTCAGAGTTCCCAGAGACGCTTCGAAATCTCTTTGCAGCTTGAGAAATTCTTTTTCAGAATCGGCTGCGGTCGACAGAAATACGAACTCATCTCCGCCGATCCGGTAACATTTTCCTAAGGAACCGAGATGTGCCGACAGAGTATCCGCTACCCGGCGGATCATTTCATCACCGCTTTGGTGACCGTAGGTGTCGTTCACATATTTGAGGTTATTCACATCGTACAGTGCCAGCAACACATGAAAATTATGGGATGCGTCCAGTCTTTTCAATTCTTCCATATAGGAAGTACGGTTCAGCAGGTCGGTCAGACCGTCGCGATAAGCCAGGCGGCTGAGCAGCTGCATGCGAACACCTTCCTGATAGTTGGTCATGAGGCGCAGGGTAACCTGGACTGCTTCCATGATCAGGAACATAAGCACACCGATCCGTGTGAAGAAGCTGGTCTCGGGAGCACTGCCGAACCATAGCAGCAGGATATCCAGTAGAACGCCAAAGCACAGACACAGAATTCCAAGGTTATGATATAGATTGTGCTTCAGATGCTGCCTTTGATTCTGATAAAACCCCTTGCCGATGGCATAGATAACAAGTGCGATCAGAATGCCAAAAGTAATATGGGTCAGACGAAGACTTTCATGGAAGTCCTTGAGACCGGTCAGATTCAGGCAGAAACGTATACTGAAATCCATGACACTGATCAGGCATACTGTCTGTACCATCACAGGGGAGTACTCTGTATACATTTTGCCAAGGTACAGAAACAGTGGAATGGTGATCAGCATCATAAAAAGTTCCGCAATTGTATGATAAATATGGCTGTTACGCAGGATCAGTTGCAGCATACGGTTATCTGCCAACATAAAGATACCGGTATTCAGAGCAAATAATCCCAGATAAAGCATCTCACTGCCGATGATGTGCTTCTTGTGTAATGGCAGATAAAACAGGATAAATGCCAGACCAAGATGGGCGATCAGGAAGCTGATGCCGAATCCGGGTGCCTTGTCGCGGATGCGGCTTATCAGGATATCTTCACTACGTCCCAGGTACATATGATTGATCTTGCCACTGCCGTCTCTGTAAGGATTATCGATCACCAGGGTGAGCGTGCGCCCGGAATCTTCCCGGTAGATCGGCAGAGAGACATAAGAGGCTCCCGGTGTCTTGCCGAAGAAAACTCTCTCCGGCTGCATGGTCTCATAGATCTGCCGGTCGTCTATCAGGATCGTGACATTGGAGCTTTTATAAAAAAAGAAAAGTGCCATGTCGTGAGTCAGCGCAGGAAGCTTCTTGGTCACTGTGCAGGTGCCGCTGATATGGGAAAAATCAACGGGGCTTCCATCGGAGGTGGTCCAGCCTTCTGAAAAGTCAATATAATCCGATATTGCCGGCTCACGGTTCTGCCTGGGCAGACTGTAGTACAGTACCGTAAAAATCACAGAACACATGATCAGGAAAAACAGTCCACATGTAATGGAATATGAAGTTTTGTGATTGTTCGTGTTAGTATTCATATGAATTATATTATAGTAATCAGGTACCATAAAAGTCAATGTCTGTGTTGGGCAGATCAATGTCAAAGATAAAAAAACGTTGCAATGGGTGAAAAAGTATGCTATTGTGATTTTGTTGCCGCTTTAGTGCGGTAAAGATTTACTCTGGAGAGTCCTTCCACGGAAAGCAATTTTCATATTTCCGTATAGAAGGCGCCGAAGGTGTACGGCAGTAAAGCTGCCAATCTCTCAGGCAAAAGGACAGAGCATCTATATGCTTATTCCCATTCTCTTCGGAAGAAATCAATCTACGATAGGACGTCACAAGAGGTGACGGAAGGAGAGGGAATATGTTAGACATGATTAGTAACTTTCTGACCACAGTGGATGATTTCGTCTGGGGCATCCCCCTGATCGTCCTCATTCTGGCTACGGGCCTTTTTCTCACAGCCAGACTTCGTTTTTTGCAGATCACGAAGCTTCCCCATGCAATCAAACACTTAATTGCCAATGAAAAGTCGGGCGAAGACGGCGAAGTATCCAGTTTCGCGGCACTGTGTACGGCATTGTCCGCTACCATCGGAACCGGTAATATCGTTGGTGTGGCAACGGCTATTGTAGCAGGCGGTCCCGGAGCTTTGTTCTGGATGTGGATCGCTGCGCTGGTAGGTACGGCTACAAAGTATTCCGAGTGCCTGCTGGCGGTGAAATATCGTGTGGTAGCAGAGGATGGACACATTATCGGCGGCCCCTTCTACTATATCGAAAACGGTATGGGCAAGAGCTGGAAATGGCTGGCGAAGATCTTCGCTTTTATGGGTGTATGCGTAGGATTGTTCGGTATCGGAACCTTTACCCAGATCAACGGTATCACCAGTGCGGTACATAATTTCTTCGATGCAAATAATGCACATACCGTACAGCTCTTCGGCATGGACTATTCCTGGAGCGTGGTGATCTCCGGAATCCTTTTGACCATCTGCGTGGCACTGGTTGTTATCGGTGGATTAAAGCGTATCTCCACCGTGGCACAGGTCATCGTTCCTTTTATGGCAGTGACTTATGTAGTAGCCTGTCTGTTAGTATTGATCTTTAATGTAACTGCCATTCCGGCAGCTATCGTAACCATTGTACAGAGTGCGTTTGGTATGCGTGCCGTAGCCGGCGGTGCTTTGGGAGCGGTTATCATGGCAATGCAGAAGGGTATTGCGAGAGGTATTTTCTCCAACGAAGCCGGTATCGGTAGTGCACCGATCGCAGCGGCTGCAGCGCAGAACGACTCTCCTGCCAAACAGGGTCTGATCTCAATGATGGGTACCATCATTGATACTCTGATCATTTGTACCATGACCGGTCTTACGATCGTAATTACCGATTCCTGGAACGTAGGTCTGGACGGCGTGGATGTTACCACCAGAGCTTTCCAGCAGGGGCTGCCTTTTAACAGCTCTATTGCATCCTTTATCCTGATGGTATGCCTGGTATTCTTTGCATTTACCACGATCCTTGGTTGGGATTACTACAGCGAGAGATGCCTGGAATACCTGATCGGTCAGAAGCCGAAGGCGATCAAAGTATACCGTTGGATCTACATTGCCTGCGTATTCATCGGACCCTACATGACTGTTAAGGCAGTATGGACCATCGCAGATATCTTCAACGGTCTGATGGCGATCCCGAATCTGATCGCACTGCTGGCATTAAACGGTGTTGTGGTGGCTGAGACCAAGAAATACCTTGACAATGCCAAGAAAAAGTTTTAAAAAAGTTCTGTAGCCCTATCACGCGGGAAAATCTATATTTTTCTCGGAAGTGTAGAAGTGAGGAACTATATGAAAGATCTTACAAAGGGCAGACCGTCAGTTTTGATACTGACGTTTGCCCTTCCTATTTTTTTGGCCAATTTATTGCAACTTACTTACAGTCTGGCAGATACCCGCATCGTAGGTACTTTTCTGGGAGATAATGCCCTGGCGGCAGTGGGGGCCACGACGACGCTGAGCAATCTGATCGTACAATTTCTGATGGGAATGTGCAATGGCTTTGCTATTATTTCGGCACAGTGCTTCGGAGCGAAGGATATGGACAGATTGCGCAGATCCTTAGGTAATTCTCTGGTGCTTGGCCTATTGGCAGCTGTGGTACTGACGATAGGAGGGCTTGTATTTTTGCAGCCGATCCTCAGATTTCTGAATGTGCCGGAAAATCTGCTGAACACAGCAACACAGTATGTATCCGTGATCATAGCGGGACTTGTTGTTACATTACTATATGATGTATTAGCGGCGACCCTAAGAGCGATCGGAGATACCGTGACCCCGCTGATCGTGCTGGCGGTGTCGGTGGTGCTGAATATCGGAGGAGATCTGCTTCTGATCGTGGTGCTGCATATGGGAGTGCTGGGTGCCGCAGTTGCTACTGTGCTGTCGCAGCTGATCGCTGTGGTGGTGTGTGCGGTCTATCTGTGGGAAAAGTATGAAATTCTGCGGATACGTGTGGATGATCTGAAGCTGCAGGATGCCGGAATGCTCCGCAATATGTTAAGCTCCGGTCTTTCCATGGGATTCATGAGCTCGCTGGTCAATATCGGTACATTGACATTGCAGACCTCCATCAATAAGCTGGGACAGAATATTATCATTGCCCATACGGCAGCCCGCAAGATCTCTGAAATCTTCATGATCATGTTCAGCGTCTTCGGTCAGACCATGGCGACCTATTGCGGACAAAATCTGGGAGCCGGCAAAATCGACCGGATCCGCAGAGGAATCCTGTTGGCAACCGGTTATACCTGCATCTGGTGTACGCTTAATATTGTGACTGCTTATACCATCGGTGACTGGCTGGTATGGCTGGTCACCGGCAGCAAAACTCCGGAAGTGATCTACAATGCCACATTATATCTGAAGGTAGATACACTGTTCTATTATGTGACAGCGGTAATCTGTATTGTGAGAAACTCCATGCAGGGACTGGGAGAGCGGATCGTACCGCTGATCTCCAGCTCTCTGGAAATGATAGGGAAAATTGTGATCGCGGCGACGCTGGTTCACATGTTCGGATACCCGGGTGTCATCGCGGCGGAGCCCATTGTGTGGTTTATCATGATCATTCCGCTATTGATAAAGATACTGCGTATGCCGTTGTGGAAGCAGAAAACTTAACTGTTTCGTAAACAAAAGAGATATTTTCACTTAACGTTAAGGAAAAATGACCAAATTTAACAATAAAATACTTGTAATTTTGTCGAATTGTATTACTATATGGAAAATGTTACAATGAATTTACCGAGAAAATACTTAAACGTTTTCGAGATGGACCGAATGTGATAAAGTCTTTTACAGAAAGGCAGATGTGGTAAGTATGAAGAAGACAGAGAACAAGAAAACGGAAGTAAAAGGGAAGAAAAAGCCATTTTTTACAATTTCCAAAAAGATACTGGCGTTGAGCCTTCTGCCGATGATCATTGTATGTGCACTGGTGGCTACGGTGGGGGCCAAAGCATTAGAGACCGGAATTGAGAAACAGATTGAGCAGTCTCTGCAGATCGTTGGTGTCAGTGTGGATGAAACCTACACGAATCTGTATGAAGGCGATTACACCAGAGATAAGGGAGGCAAGGTGCGCAAGGGCGGCACATCCATTTCCGGGGAGACACAGTTGATCGATGGATTGCAGGAGAAGACAGGCTTCCAGGTGTCTTTTTTGTATGGAAATATGCGTCTGATCACGACATTGACCAAGCCGGAAGGAGGACGTATTAACGGTACGGCGCTGGAAGACGATGTCTATGCACAGATTCAGACTGGGGAGGCTTTGTTCCTGACGGACTGCAACATTTCCGAAGTAGATTATTATGTATATTATCAGCCGTTGATCAATTCTGATGGCTCTGTGATCGGTGCCATCGAAGTGGCGACGCCGATGCAGAATGTCAAGGATACAATCTCGATGCAGGTCAAGGATATTATTCTGATTGCTGTGGCATGTGTTCTTGTGGCGGCAACGCTGGTAAGCGTATTATCCCGTAGCATGGTGAAGACCATGAAGAAGACGAAGCATTTCCTAGGCAGGATCGTGAACGGAGAACTGGATGCAGAGCCGGATGAAAAGCAGTGCCGTAAAAAGGATGAACTTGGGGATGTATATCGTATTTCTGTAAAACTGCAAAAAACTCTCCGTTCGATCGTAACAGAGATCAAGGATTCCGCGGATGATCTGACAGCATCTTCCAACAAACTGATCAAGATGGCACAGGATACCCAGGAATCTGTGAATGATGTATACCATGCTGTCGGCGAGATATCAGACGGCGCAAGGAATCAGGCCAATGAGACAACGGATGCTAATGAAAATGTAGTGCGTATCGGCGAGCAGATCGAATATATATCTGAGGAAGTAAAATCTCTGACGGATTATGCCGGCAGGATGGCAGAAGCGGAGAAAGCTTCCGAAGAGATCATGAAGGAACTGAACGGCTCCAACGAGAGCACCAAGGAATCTGTCCTGCGGGTAGCGGAACAGATTAAGGATATGAACGGAGCAATTCAGAATATCACCAAGGCAGTATCCATGATTCAGGATATTGCGGACGAGACAGATCTGCTGTCATTGAATGCCAGCATTGAAGCAGCCAGAGCCGGGGAAGCGGGAAGAGGCTTCGCAGTGGTGGCAGAGCAGATCAGTAAGCTGGCTGACCAGTCCAAGCGCTCCGCAACCGAGATCGAGCAGATCATCCAAAATATCATGGAGTCTTCCGGCAGAATGGTGGAGATCATGGGTGAAGTGGAAGCCAACATGAATCACCAGCAGAGCAAGTTAGAGGAGACCGGTGTGAAGACTGCGGCAGTAGCGGATGGTGTGGAGAATTCCCTGCAGCATATTGACGGTATCCGGGAGAAGATGGATGTCTTAGGACAGTCCGGAAGCGCGATCCGTGATGTAGTGGAAGGATTGTCGGCAATCTCCGAACAGAATGCAGCATCCGCAGACAGTACCATGCAGGCGGCTCATGGCATGAGTGATACCATGACAGAACTGATGAATTCTTCTGAGAATCTGCTGGCATTAGCGGATAAGTTGGAAAAGGTACTGGATGTTTTCAAGGTATAAAGAGGGGGCCGGAAGTTGTCCGGCAGGGAGATAACATATAAATGACAGAAAATGCAGTCCGGTTTTCACAGAAAACCGGACTGCATTTTCGTGTGGTTTATTGACGGAGATACCATCATGAATTACAATATAAGAGATGTAAGGAATGAATATATCAGACGGGAGAGAAGGAGAATGCAAATGAAAGAGATGGAACGAAGTAACCGGGTGGCCATGATAGCACATGGTGTGATCAATGCATGTATGCTTTTCATTAGCGTGATCGGATTCGCTGAGCACACAGTATCAGCTCTGGTATTGGCAGTGCTGATGCTTCTTGGAATCATACCGGTTTTGGCAGAATTTATTTGTTGGAAGAGGGATCATGCGACCAAAGCTATAAAACATCTGTCACTGATCGGATTTGCGTTGTTTTATACGGTGCTGCTTTTTACGGCACAGTGCAACATGGTGTATGCATTTGTAATTCCCATGATGTTTGCAGTCATGCCTTATCATGATGTCAAGGCATTTGTGCTTATTAATGTGGGGACGGTGGTAGAGAATGTCCTGGTGGTGCTCCTGGGAGCCACACAAGGGGGATTTGGTTATCTGGGGCAGGACGCAGGATTTATACAGATTTCGGTAATGATTCTGCTGTGCATTACATCCATCTATGCTACCATATCCAACCAGAAGAACACTGATGAAAATATAGAGAGCATTACAGCTGCGCAGGACCGCACGGAAGCAACCTTACGTGAGGTCATGGAAATGAGCAGCCGGATGGAGACTTCAGTAGCTGATATCACAGCGGAATTGAATAAACTGGAAACTGCTTTTGACAGTACCAAAACAGCCATGGAGGAGGTGTCTGCAGGTTCCGGGGAGTCTGCAGCGGCGATTCAGCAGCAGACGTCCCAGACGGAGGCTATTCAGGAAAAAGTAAATACTGTGGGTGAAGTGGCAGAGACGATCGGAAACAATATGGAACATACGATAGAAATACTGGATGCCGGAAAAGAAGAGATGACAGGTCTGAAGGAGCAGGCAGAGGATTCTGCAAGGAACAGTGAGCTGGCGGCACAGAAGCTGGAAACGCTGGATCATTATATGCAGGAGATGCATTCCATCGTGGAAATCATCAGCAAAATAGCGAATCAGACCAGTCTTCTGGCGCTGAATGCCAGCATAGAGGCAGCCAGAGCCGGTGAAGCCGGCCGCGGATTCTCCGTAGTAGCTACGGAGATTTCGGGAATGGCCACCCAGACAAAGGATGCTACCGGCAATATCGCAGAGCTGATCCAAAATGTATCCGGAGCGATAGGAGAAGTGGTAACGGTCATACGTCAGATGATAGATGGCATCGGCAGCCAAAGGGAAGGAACGATGCGTGCGGCGGACAGCTTCACAGCAATTGAAGACAGCAGTTATACGATCGTGGATAATCTGGGAGAGATGCTTCAGATAGTAGAAGCTCTGAAAACAGCCAACCAGGAGATCGTGGATTCCATTCAGACAATCTCAGCGACTACGGAAGAAGTATCCGCCCATGCCAGTGAGACGCTGGAAGCGGAAGAGAGAAACAGAGAGATTCTGCAGAAAATTACTGAAAATATGAATTCTATGGTAAAAAAATAAGTAACGGTTCCTGTGACAGAACGAACAGGATAGAAACAGGAGTGACAGAATATGCATGACAACGGGGTGACTTTACAGAAAAAGGTGTTACAGAATCTGGATATACCGTATTCGTATGAACTGGCAAAACGAATGGAACAATACCGGTCACATCCGACACTGGGGTATCGCCCGGCGGGTTCTAAGGCAGAATTTGAGACCGGAGAGATGCTGAAGACAGAAATGGAAAAAATCGGACTGTCTGAGGTTACAAAGGATGCCGTGACAGTAGACGGCTGGGAATTTCATAAGGCAGCGTTAAGCTACACGAATGCAGTCGGGGAGACCGTGTCAGCAGAATTGGGAGCCTATCAGACAACCTTTGTCACCGATGGCCCGAAGGAATTTTCCATGATGTATCTGGGAAAAGGAACGGAGACGGACTATCAGGGAAAAGATGTCAGGGATAAACTGGTATTGGTGGAGATTAACCAGAGAGATGAGTGGTGGATCAATTATCCGGTATACCAGGCACATCTGAAAGGAGCTGCAGCCCTGATCGCAGTGCAGAGCGGCGGCTACGGCGAAATCGACGATGAAGCTCTGAATGCACAGGATATCGCCGGACCGGAGGATGCTCCCGCTTTTTCCATTTCCAGAAAAGATGCGGCCGGCCTGCTGGAGCTGTTGCGTGATCAGGAGGAAATAACGGTCACCTTTGATGCGGAATCCAGGGTGACCAGAAACTGCACGACTTATAATATTGTGGGTAAGATTCCCGGGAAACATCCTGACCGCATGGTCCTTTTGTCTGCACACTATGATTCCTATTTTGACGGATTCCAGGATGACAATACAGCGGTCGCCTTGATGTTTGGTATTGCAAAGGCATTGCGGGACAGTGGTTTTCAACCGAACAATACCATTGTGATCTGTGCCATGGCATCCGAGGAATGGGGCGTGGTGGATTCTAATTTTGACTGGTCCACAGGAGCTTATGAGCAGATATTCACCGCACATCCCGAATGGGTGGGCAAGGTGATCGCAGATCTGAACTTTGAGCTTCCTGCTTTAGCGCATGGTACCAGAGCGAGGATCCGCAGCTGCTATGAATATGTCAGCTTCCTGGAGGAATATCTGGCGGATCTGCCGAATCTGACGATAGCCTATCCGGAAGAGACAGCAGTGACATCTCCGATCGAGACCTGGTCGGATGATTTTTCCATGGCGATCGCAGGTGTACCGTCCATGGTAAATGATTTCACCGGCGGAAGCTTTATGGAGACCCACTACCATTCCCAGTTTGACAACGATGAGTTTTATGATGAACAGGTATATCGTCTGCATCACGAGCTGTTTGCTCTGCTGATCCTGGCGCTCGATGAAACGGCAGTGGTGCCGTTACAGTTTTCACCGGTGGTACAGCGGATTCGCAAGGGTTTGGAACAGTGTCGGGAGATCTGCTACCGCGCTGATGTGGCGGGGCAGCTGGGAGAGAAAAAGCGAATTTTGCTTGAAAAAATTGAGGAACTGGAGATTTTAAGTGACCGGGCACTTAGAAGATGCCGGGAGGAATATGAAGCGGTAGAGGAATACAACCGTAACTACAAACAGTTGCTTAGAGATGGAAAATACGACGAGGCGGAGAAACTTTTCCGGCAGATCAGACCGTTGGAACAGAAGCTGCTCGCAAGGTTCCAACAGGAGCAGGACGCTTTTGTGCGGATTGACTGGTACGGAAATGTGTTGTATCCTCATGAGATATGCAGTGCAAATCTGAGACTTCTGGGCGGAGCGGTGAGAAATCTGAAGGAACAGAGACTTTCCTCCGCACTTCGTAAGCTTTATCAGGTAGACAACAATGCCTATGCCTTTAATTTTGATGAAGAAGTATATAGGCATTTTACGGATTATGTATTCCATCAGCCGAAGGATCGCCTGAAATGGGGTTACGGAAGGCTGCCGGAGCATGAAAATCTATATGGAACGGTCAAGCAGCTTCTCCAAAAAGAAAAACAACTGGAGACGTTGACAGGATCCGGTATGAAGGAAATGGACTACCGGGAAGAAATTACCAGCCTGGAGCATGCATGCAGCAAGCTTGTGGTCAGCCTGATGAATATCGTGCAACAAATGGAGAAATCTGTGACAGAGATATTCGAACTGTAAGGATGGCGAGAGCAGAGCACGGAACGATCCACAGACAACAAAGCCGGGGAATGACATCATCATAATAAGGAGATAACAGTAAATACAATTATGGAAAGTGATAAGTTATATCGTGTGCAGAAGGAAGACCTTCCGAAAGTGGAGAAAATGCTGAATCAGTGCTTTGCACACGATCCGTTGTACGAGACGCTGATTCCGGATCCGGAAGTCCGTAAAAATCTGATGCCGGAGCTGTTTAAATGTGACATGGATGAATTTTATGCGACCTGTGAGATCTTCGCAGACAGCGCGGATCTGAACAGTGTATTGGTGGTATCGGATGAAGCGGAGCCGTACAATGTATTTCAGTTCTATTTTACAGAGGCCATGGCTGCTTTACAGACGGATTCCTATCTGATCAAGGAGGATCCTTCGTTAAAGACATTTCGGAATTTTATGAAGGGTGAGGATTATCTGAATTCCAGCTGGACGGATCAACTGCATCAGAATCAGCGTCTGCATATCATTTATCTGGCGGTGGATCCATCCATGCAGCATCACGGAATTGCAGCGGAGCTTCTGGAGGAAGCCATTGGCTATGCCCAGAAGCACAAACTGATGATCTCCCTCGAAACACATAATCCAAAAAACGTGGAATTCTATGAAAAGTTCGGATTCAAAGTATATGGTGTGATGGAGAAGAATTTTCCGTTAAAGCAATACTGTCTGATCCGTGAAGTACAGTAATATTGCTGAAAATTTCAGAAAAATCCGGAAACGCAACTGCCGGTTGACAAAATTTCAAGGGCACTTGGTAGTTGTCAACCGGCTCTTTTGTTATGATTTTCCTATGTCGGCGATCTATGTGTGCACAAGAAAACATTAATAAAAGAAGGAGAGAATGAAAATGATCCTGTCAGAAAAAATAATAATGTTGCGTAAGAAATATGGGTGGTCCCAGGAGGAACTGGCAGAACGCCTGGACATTTCCAGACAGTCTGTATCCAAATGGGAGAGTGGAGCCTCAATCCCGGATCTGGAACGCATTGTCAGTATGAGCCAGCTGTTCGGAGTTACTACGGATTACTTATTAAAAGATGAAATGGAAGAGACGGAATTCGCCGATGGAATGACACCGGAGATCACAGAGGGAAAAGTGATCACGGTGGAGGAAGCCAATACTTTCCTGGAAGCTACGAGAAAATATGCTGCCCGGATTGCTCCGGCAGTATCCTTATGTGTGCTCTCTCCTGTTGTATTGTTGTGGTTGTTGGGAATGGCAGGTGCCAAAAGAGGAGCGGTTACAGAAAATGTCGCAGGAGGAATCGGTCTCATCGTACTGTTACTGATGGTGGTAGTTGCGGTAGCGGTATTTCTTCTCACCGGAATCCCATACAATAAATATGAATATCTGGAAAAAGAAAAGCTGACACTGCAATATGGGGTATCCGGAATCGTGGAGAAAGCAAAAGAAACCTTTGCGGGAACCTACCGGATCTGCATAACCCTGGGTGTTGTATTGTGTATTCTGGGAGTGGTACCGTTGCTGGCAGTATCTATTTTTTTCGGGAATAATGGTTATGCGGTAATCCTTGCTACGGATGTTTTGCTCATTGTAGTGGCGATCGCTGTATGGCTGTTCGTGTGGTCCGGTATTATCTGGGGCGGTTATCAGAAATTGCTTCAGGAGGGGGATTATACTGTGGAGAATAAGGCAGTCAACCGGAAGTATGAGCATGTGACAGCAATTTACTGGTGTGTCTGGACAGCGCTTTATCTGGCTATCAGCCTGCCGACGATGCGTTGGGACATTACCTGGGTCGTATGGCCTGTGGCCGGAGTATTGTATGGGGCACTTCTGGCGTTTTTGAAGATAAAGAATCGGAAAGCAGAGCGCGAATAAGCGGATTGCAAGGGGAAATACGGACGGCGTGAATAAGGAGCGGAATATATGACAGTGGTATGCCTTGTGATACTGGCAGGAATTTTCTGGGGAGATTTTTTCTTAAAAAATTATATAGAGTCGCATGTGGACGAGCGGGAAGAACGAGAGATCTGCAGGGGGGAATTTCTGATCCGCAAGCATCACAACAAAGGCATGATGCTCAATGCCGGACAGAAGAGAAGGCGTCTGGTGGCTGTTGTTTCACTGGCGTTTACACTGATATTGACCGTTGTCTTTATCGTGAGTCTGGGACATCGAGGCAACAATTTGCTGCGACTGGGACTATCGCTGTTGCTTGGTGGTGCCTTCAGCAATACCTATGACCGCCTTCGCAGAGGTTATGTGGTGGATTATGTGAGCTTCCCGGTGAAATGGCAGGCGTTCCGCAAGATCGTATTCAACTGCTCAGATTTCTGCATTATCATCGGTGCGTTGTTATCGGCGCTTGGAATGCTGTAAATTGAGAGTTAGTGAAATACATTGGCAAAATCCACGAACTCCCGGAGCATGCGATACACATGTCTCGAT
>OOCZ01000427.1_pt1 | contig 34361 bp, 21 predicted proteins | sample 1671631 | NCBI WGS metagenome assembly OOCZ01 (sample SAMN06348176, study PRJEB24527) | human gut metagenome | reverse complement strand
AGCGCTTTGGTTGTCGGATTTAGTTATTTCGTTATTTTTGAGTCCATATATGATTTAACCTTATTTTATAATGATTACCACCCAGCAACTTCAATTATTGAAAGAAGGAAATAAAAATGCTTTTGAAGCATTGTATCGTGGATACAATGCGCGCATTTATAATTTTGTCCTTTCTATGGTGAGCAATGCCGGGGTGGCGAAAGATATCACACAAGATATTTTTCTCCATATCTGCGGCTTAATATCGATCTGGAAGGGAATTTTGACGGCTATCTTTTTAAAATATCCCAAAATATGGTATATCATTATGTAAGGCGCGAACTCCTGCTTCAAAATTATGTAGACAAGCTTTCGAATGAGTCATCTGACGAATCCGTAGAGATGGATGAAGAACTGGATTATTTGTTTTTGGAAGAATATATCCTGAAACTTTTAGAAGAACTGCCTCCAGCTCGCCGGGAAGTTTTTATGCTTTACTGGAAATCAGGGTTGAACTATCGTGAGATAGCTGACCAGCTGAATATCTCGGAAAAGACTGTTGCCACGCAGGTGCACCGTTCTTTGGATTTCTTACGTGACAAACTGGGAATAATTGCCTTTTCAGTCTCTCTCTTCTTGCATGATATCTAACGTATAAACTTTAATAAAAGTTAATATCTGAATTATTTCGATTTCTTTGTAGTCCTTTTCTGTCTCTCAAGACTAGTATAAATAGAACAGGAAAATTATGGAGCAACACGATTACATAGTACTATTGGAAAAATTCTTCAAGAAGGAGGCCTCTTCTGAAGAAAGAAGGATACTTATTGAATGGATTCGCAAACCCGGAATTCGTGATGAGTTTAATCTGCTTTGCGAGCAAATGTGGAAAGAAGCCGCCGTTGAAATTGATAAAACGATGGAAGAAGAAATGTGGAATCATCTGCAGAGGAATCTGGATGAATCCAAGATACTGTCTCCGAAGAAACGACGCTGGCAACCTATTATATATAAGGTGGCAGCCACCATCTTATTACCGGTTTGTTTGGGACTGGCCACTTACTTTGGGGTAGAACATATAAATAAGGTATCACAAGACCCTTTCATGATGGCCGTAGATTATGGACAGAAAGCGAATCTGACTTTGCCTGATGGAACAAAAGTCTGGTTAAATTCGGCCACTCATCTTTCTTATGATGCGGAGTATAATAAATCCGACCGGAAAATCTATTTGGACGGAGAAGCCTATTTCGAGGTGGCGAAAAACAAAGAAAAACGTTTTATCGTCTGTTGTAATGATCTGGAGATAGAAGCGTTAGGAACTACCTTCGATGTGAAAGGCTATCGTGACGATCATTCGGTCACGACACTGCTGGCAGAGGGAAGCGTCAGGGTTTCTAATAAAACGGATGCTGCCTTGTTGAAACCCGGGGAAAAGGTAGAATACCATAAGAACAAGCAGACATTTACTAAATCGGCAATTTCGGATATGCGTGAAATTGACTTTTGGCGGAACAATATGTTGATTTTTAATTCATCATCTTTAGCGGAGATCGCGACTACGCTGGAGCGGATGTACGGAGTGAAAGTCGTGTTTGATTCCGAGAAACTGAAGAACGTGCCGTTTTCCGGAACCATCCGGAACAGCAGCTTGCATAATGTATTTTACATTATAAGCCTTACTTATCCTTTAACTTATGAGTTAGAAGGAGATACGGTGAGAATAGGAAGTAGTATTAACTAAAAAAGACAATTTATGGAAGACACCTCATAATAAAATAAAGAGGGTAGAATTATGTAGCAGCATAATTCCACCCCGAAATCAAATACGGTTTATACATGATAGTAAAAAAGAAATTTTCCTTATGTGGATAAGGGAAAGGGAATCCTTTTTGCTTCACGATTTCACAAAGATAATAAAAAGTCTAATTTTCAGACTTATATTTTAAAGAATTTAAAGCTAATTACTAATGAGAAAACAATTACATATCATATTCAGGCTTGTTATGTTCAGTTGTATCTTGTTGTTTGTGTCTCAAGAGGCAAGTGCACAGATCACTTTCTCTGTGAAGAATCAGACGATACGCCAGACGATACGAGTGATTGAAAAGAAGGCCGATTACAGCTTCTTTTATACGGATAAGCTTCCCGGATTGGATCAAAAAATTTCATTGACAGTGAACAATGAAAGTATTGATGCGGTTTTAGAAAAAGTTTTCAAAGGATCATCTATTAGTTATAAAATAGAATCGGGTAAGCAAGTGGTGCTTACTTTGAAAAGTGAACAGAACGCCCCCCAGAAAGGCGATAAGAAAACAATCACCGGTGTTGTGGCCGACCGGAGGGGAGAACCTTTGATTGGTGTCACAGTGAGAGTGGAAGGAGAGAATATTGGAACTGCTACTGATATAAACGGTCGTTTCTCTTTGGAGGCTCCTGTGGGGGCAAAGGTCAGCTTTTCCTATATCGGTTATGTCTCCCAATCTCATACAGTCAATAAGCAGAATGTATACAATGTGTCATTGAGTGAAGATTCGCAGGTATTGGAAGAGGTAGTTGTAGTGGGATACGGTTTTATGAAACGGAAAGATATTACGACTGCGGTATCTGTCGTTTCCACGGCAGATATTGAAGAACGTCCGATTATGACAGCTGCACAGGCTATTCAGGGAAAGGCAGCCGGTATTCAGGTTGTACAGCCGTCGGGTATGCCGGGTTCCGGAGTGACAATCCGGGTGAGAGGAGCCACTTCGGTACAGGCATCCAATGAACCGTTGTATGTGGTGGACGGTTTGCCGTCGGATGACATTTCGAATATCAGTCCGAATGATATTGAAAGCATGCAAATTCTGAAAGATGCCTCATCGGCAGCTATTTACGGAGCACGTGCGGCAAACGGAGTAGTGTTGATTACGACTAAAAGAGGAAAGATCGGTGCACCGCAAGTGAAAATGAGTGCTTATGTGGGTTTCTCTAAATTAGGGAAAAAAATAGATGCGTTGAATACAGAACAATATAAAGACTTGATGAAAGACTTGAAAGCAGTTTCGGATGTTGCCCCCAATATCCCCGAAAGTGAAACGCGCTATGTGGACTGGACTGATTTATTCTTCGGTACGGGTGTCAATCAGAACTATCAGTTGTCTGTGGCAAATGGAACCGAGAAACTGCAATATTTTGTTTCCGGAGGTTATTCCGACGAACAGGGTATCGTGGAGAAAGCACATTTCAATCGGTATAATTTCCGTGCAAACCTGGATAGTGAGCAGACCAAATGGCTAAAGATGGCACTCAATTTTGCATATTCGCATACAGGCGGACAATGGGTGAACGAAAGCCGTAGTTCTTTGCGTGCCGGTTCCATCTTATCCGTTGTGAATACTCCTCCGTTTATGCAGAAATGGAATCCGTATGATCCGAACGAATATGACGAACAGGCTTACGGTGCACGTATTCTGAATCCGCTGGCTGCCAATGCTGCAGATAGTAACACGAATACAGACCATATAAATGGTTCACTCGGCTTCACAGTTGACATATTCAAAGGACTGAAGTTTAAAACCACTTTTGGCATTGAACTGACCAATGAACATTGGGACTACTATCTGGACCCGATTTCAACTTCGGACGGACGGGGCACAAAAGGACGTGTGGAAGAGAGTTTCTCGCGAAACTTTGAATGGCTTTTTGAAAACTTGCTGACCTATGATTGTTCATTCAATAAACATAACCTTTCTATTTTGGGAGGGGCTACCCAGCAGCGTGCACAATATAACGGTTCGTGGATGGCAGGTTTCGACCTGGCAGAGTCTTATCCCGATATTCATTCCATCAGTGCAGCCAATCAGCTAGATAAGGATGCTTGCGGTTCTTCTGCTTCCGCATGGACGCTGGCCTCTTTTCTGGGTCGTGTAGCCTACAATTACGACAGCCGTTATTTACTGACGGTTAACTTCCGTGCAGACGGTTCTTCTCGTTTTGCCCCGGGACATCGTTGGGGTACTTTCCCTTCTGTTTCTGCAGGTTGGAGAATTTCAGGCGAAAAGTTCATGCAACCTTTGCAAGACATTGTTACCGACCTGAAATTACGTGCCGGATGGGGTATGAATGGTAACCAAGGCGGTTTTGGAAACTACGCTTACATGGCTTCCATGAGCGTCAGTAAACTGCCCGTTTCGGAGGGAAACTTATATCCGGGACTTGCCATTAAACCCGGCTCGGCAGCCAATAAAGAACTGACCTGGGAAAAAACAAGCCAATGGAATCTGGGACTCGACCTGACCATGTTTGATTCCCGCTTATCCTTCTCGGTTGATGCTTACTACAAAAAGACCACCGATTTACTATTGACAGTCAGCCTGCCGGAGAATGTGGTGCCGAGCAGTGTGACAAGAAACGACGGTGAGATGGTGAATAAAGGTATGGAGTTCACTCTCTCTTCTCAGAATTTTAAAGGTAACTTTCAGTGGAATACCGATTTCAATATATCTTTCAACCGGAATAAGCTGACGAAACTCGGTTTGAATAAAGTCTATTATTATGCTGAAATGTACGAATCCAAGGAGAAAGCCGTCATCCTGAAAGAAGGTCTTCCGTTAGGCACATTCTTTGGTTACATATCAGAAGGCGTTGATCCGGAAACCGGAGATATTATCTATCGTGACTTGAATGGTAACGGTTTTATCGATCCGGAAGATCGCACTACTTTGGGAAATGCCCAGCCCAAGTTCATTTACGGTATGACGAATACATTTTCGTATGCCGGTTTCGACCTGTCTGTATTCTTGCAGGGAAGTCAGGGCAATAAGATTTTTAATGCATCGCGTATTGATATGGAAGGCATGACAGACTTTAGAAACCAGTCGGTTCGTGTGTTGGATCGTTGGAAACGACCGGGTATGATTACCAATGTCCCCCGCGTTGGTAATACAGAGAATAATCATAACTCCTCCCGTTTTGTAGAAGATGGATCTTATCTGCGCCTGAAAACAGTCACTTTATCCTATAATTTTCCTAAGAAATGGTTGAATAAGATACATCTGTCCAGATTGCAGGCTTACGTCACCGGACAGAATCTCTTCACACTGACAAAATACAAAGGATACGATCCTGAAGTAAATGCTTTTGGCGGAGACTCCGTTGCTCAAGGGGTGGACTATGGTACTTATCCTCAATCGAGGGCGGTAATTTTTGGTTTGAATGTTGAATTTTAATAGCTGCAAAAATGAAAAACATAATAAATTTAGTGTATGTCGTACTCTGTACATTAGTCGTTTCATGCAGTAGTTTCCTAGATGAGAAACCGCAATCGGATTTTATGCAGGAAGGTACCGGAACGGAAGATCAGGAGTCTAAATATGGAAGTCTGGCAGATGCACAGGCCGAGTTGCAGGGTGCGTATGAGAGTTTTAAAGCAGATATATTCCAGTCGGAAAATTATACTATTGGAGATGTGCAGTCCGATAATTGTTATATCGGCGGAGATGGTGTGGCCGAACAGGAGTTTGATTTGTTGAAACTGACCTCTACCAATTATAAAGTAGAACTGGTCTGGTCACAGTATTATTCGATGGCGGGCACTGCAACCAGTGTAATTGAAAATACGAAGATGATGGATCCTACTTCTACCGTAGCAGAAGAACGTAATCGTGTTATTGCAGAAGCCAAGTTCTTGCGGGCATGGGCGTATTTTGATATTGTCCGTTTATGGGGTGATGCCCCGATGGTGCTGGATTTGATTCCGACCATTACAGCCGAAAACCTCGATAAATGGTATCCGGTGATGTATCCGGAACGTTCTGCCACAGATAAAATATATGACCAGATCCTGGACGACCTGAATGAAGAAAATACCATTCGTTACCTGGTAAGCAAGAATAAAGGAATTTTCCAGGCAACCAAGGGAGCAGCCTATGCTTTACGTGCCAAAGTGTTAGCAACGAGAGGGGAGAAATCAACACGCGACTATACCAAAGTGGTTGAGGCTTGTGACAAAGTAATAGCAGAAGGCTATACGCTGGTCAGTAATTTTGACGAGTTGTGGCAACCCGATAAGAAATTTTCTTCAGAAAGCATCTTCGAAGTCTATTACACCTCCGATGCACCCAACTGGGCTTACTGGGTATTGCTGAAAGAAGATGACGGATCAGTAACCTGGCGACGTTATTGTACACCTACTCATGATCTGGTTGCTAAATTTGACAAAGAGAAAGATACCCGTTATGCATCCAGTATTCTTTGGAAATCAGTGCCTTATGATACCTATTGGCCGGCAGACAGTTACCCGTTGTCTTATAAGATTCGCGAGAAGACTTCCAATATCATTTTGATGCGGTTGGCAGATATACTGCTGTTGAAAGCCGAAGCACTGGTAGAGTTGGACCGCACCCCGGAAGCCATCCGGATTGTAAACAGCATTAGAGAACGTGCCGGTTTTGCTCCTTCTTCTTTAGATGAAAATATGGGGCAGGCTAGAGGACGTCTGGCGGTAGAGAACGAACGCCAATTAGAGTTGTATATGGAAGGTCAGCGCTGGTTCGACCTGGTACGCAATAATCGTTTGCTGGAAGTGATGCAGAAGCATAAAGACAAAGACGGCAGATTGCTGTTTGCAGGTTTGCAGGCTTTTCGGCAGTTGTGGCCGATTCCTCAAGGAGAGAAAGATAAGAACACCAATCTGACTCAAAATGAAGGCTATTAATGAAAAGAGGAACGTAAAACTTTAAAAGAAAAAATGATGAAACACAATAATCTGTTTTTATGGCTGCTGGGGCTGACTGTTTGTTGGCTGGCTTCATGCAGCGAAGAAGATGGCCGGGTGACGTATCCATATTCGTGTCCCGAAATATCGGAACTGCAATTCTCAACTACCGATCAGACACCTGCTGCCGATTCTCTTTATTTTTCTGTGAAGATTCACGATCCGCAGACTCCTTTGTCTACGCTGGAAGTGAAATTGATGACAGGTGAAACTTTGGTCAGTTCGCAGTCGATCCGTACGAAAGGCACTGATGTTTCGATTGTTGAAAAAGGGATTTATATCCCGTTTGAAGCCGGACTTGAAGAGAATCAGGAAGCGAAGGTGATTCTGACAGCCATTAATGTGGAAGGTAGTGAAGTCACTCAAACATTTGATTTCCATATAACCCGTCCGCAGATTCCCGAAGTGCTTTATCTTCACTATAACGGTGAGGTGGTAGAAATGAACCGGAGTGAGGACAATCCTTACCTGTACCTCACGGAAGTTTCCGATTCGGAAGAGGGTTATCCGATGGAATTATCCGGAAAGATCTCTACCGCAGCATCATTGGACGATGCAAAACTGATTTGGGGAGCTGCTGAAGCAAGCAATACGGCAGTCCTTATTGAAGCGTCGGGACCCAGCTTTGCTTTTGATTACCGGGATTGGTTTGTCGAACAAATCACTTTCAATGTGATGACTTTTGAATTGGGAGTAGTCGGCTACCAAAAGAACCTGAAAATTAAAGAAACCGAGTTGATAGCCAGTGAGGGATTTTTCCGTGCACAGATTAGCTTTACGCAGGGGGAAGAGTTCGAAATGAGTGGATTTGAAGATGTGGAACACGCTTACAATCGCGACTTCTTTAGCTATAATCCGGATAATGGCAAGTTTACCTTCTTGCGCAAATCAGGGACCTGGGAGATTTATTATTCTTCTAAGTATAATTATATCTGGGTGGCACGGATGGGTGATACGGCTCCCACTTGCTTCTGGCTGGTAGGACATGGATTTACATGCGCACCCGTTTGGAATGAAGCATATAATAGTGGAGGCTGGAATTTGGAAGACATATCACAGTTAGGATATATTGTGCCAATCGGTGAACAGAAATACCAGACCACCGTGTATTTGAGTAACACTCATGAATGGGAATCCTTCGAAATTGAAATTTACAGCGATTTGCAATGGAATAAAGATAAAGGCATGCTACTGCAAGAGGGTTCATTGTCCGGCGATACGGATGGAATTGAACTGTCTGGTTCCAATGGAATAACGAGTGGCGACGGTTTCGTTCCCGGCTATTATCGTCTGACTTTCGACGCCTCGCAGGGAGTAGGCAAAGAAACTTTGCACATCGAACGATTGAGTGATTAATACCTAAAAGAATGATATCTAGAAAAACAGGAAAGCCTATGAGAAATATGCTATATACAATATGGGGAAGTCTGTGCCTCCTGCTGGTCATTTCCGGTTGTAAATCGACTGACGGGGCGAAAGCCCCCATGTCATTGACTTGGAAGATGGGAGCTGTGGAAGTACAGCCCGGTTACTATGAGAATTCATTTGTCCTGAAGAACATCTCAGATGTTCCTTTAGGAAAGGATTGGATCATCTATTATTCGCAGCTGCCTCGTGAGATTCTGCAGGAAGAGTCTGCTCCGGTCAAAGTGGAAGTGGTGAATGCGAACTTCTTCCGGATGTATCCGGCAGAAAATTTTCAATCACTGGCTCCGGGAGATTCGCTGACCGTCAAATTCTGTTGTACCAACGGATTGAAAAAAATGTCACATGCTCCCGAAGGCACTTACTGGGTGAGTCAGTCAGGCAGTAAACAAGGTATTCCTTTGCCTGTCGGACTGACCATACAGCCGTTGAAAGGAATGGAGACAGAAGACTGGTATCCCGCACCTGATAAGATATATGCTTCGAATTTGGCGTTGGAGACTACAGCCCAGTTGCAGCAAACAGATATTTTTCCGTCAGTGAAAGAAGCGGTACCGGCTATCGGCAAAGAGGGTTTTGCTATAGAAAATAAAGTAAAACTGACTTTCCATCCCGATTTTGCCAACGAAGCTGAATTATTGAAAGAAAAGCTGGCAACCATCCATGGCCTGGAAGTTGTATCCGAAGCACCGGTAACAGTTCATCTGGATTATTTGCCGGAACGGGAAACAGCAGTGAACGGCGAATATTATCGGATTGATACGGGAAACGGGCTGATAAATATTTCAGCTTCCACTTCACATGGCATTTTCAATGGGACGCAAACCTTGCTCTCCCTGTTGAAAGGTCAGGAAAAGCCGTTTCGTTTGGAAGCTCTCTCCATCCGTGATTATCCCGATTTGCCGTATCGTGGGCAAATGCTCGATATTGCCAGGAACTTTACGACTGTTGAATATCTGAAAAAGCTGGTAGATGTAATATCTTCTTATAAACTGAACGTACTGCATTTCCATTTTTCGGATGATGAAGGCTGGCGTCTGGAGATTCCCGGCCTGGAAGAATTGACATCGGTCGGCGCACGCCGGGGACATACCACGGATGAACTGGAATGTTTATATCCGGGCTACGATGGCAACTATGATCCGTCTGCAGCTACCTCCGGCAACGGATATTACACCCGTGAAGAATTTATCGATTTACTGCGTTATGCAGCTCAAAGACATGTGCGTGTGATTCCGGAGATTGAGTCTCCGGGACATGCCCGTGCGGCAATCGTGTCCATGAAAGCGCGCTATCATAAGTATGTGAATACTGCCCCTGAAAAGGCCAACGAATATTTATTAAGTGACGCACAAGACACTTCCCGTTATGTTTCCGCGCAGTCTTATACGGATAATGTCATAAATGTAGCATTGCCTTCTACATACCGGTTTATGGAAAAAGTGATTCGTGAGTTGATAGCCATGTATGAGGAAGCGGAGGTACCTTTGACTACGATTCATTTAGGTGGCGATGAAGTACCCGAAGGAGCCTGGATGGGTTCTCCTGTCTGCCGGACGTTTATGGATGAACACGGGATGACAAGTGCCCACGAACTGTCTGAATACTATATTACGAAGATGGCAGACTATCTGCAACAACATCATTTGCAATTCAGCGGCTGGCAGGAAGTAGCGTTGGGACATCCGGAAACAACCGATCGGCATTTGAACCAACTTGCAGCAGGAGTGTATTGCTGGAATACGGTTCCTGAATGGGAAGCGGATGAAATACCTTACCAGATAGCCAACAAAGGATATCCGGTGATTCTCTGCAACGTGAACAATTTCTATCTGGATTTGGCCTATGACGCTCATCCCGACGAAAGAGGTCTTTCGTGGGCGGGATATGTCGACGAGTCCAAGGGATTCTCCATGCTTCCATATAGCATTTATCGTTCTTCGCGTACCGATATGGCAGGCAATCCGGTCGATCCGGACATCGCGGGAAAGGGAAAAACGACTTTGACCGCTTTCGGAAAGGAATATATCCAGGGAGTGCAGGCACAATTATTTGCTGAAACCATCCGTGATTTTGAATGGGTGGAATATTACACCTTCCCCAAAATCCTCGGATTGGTGGAACGCGGTTGGAATGCTTTTCCCGCCTGGAGCACTTTAGCAGGAGAGAAAGAACGTCAGGCTTTCAATAAAGAACTGGGTCTGTTCTACTCCAAAGTGAGTGAGAAAGAAATGCCTCACTGGGCGTCCCGAAGTATCAATTTCCGTTTACCTCATCCCGGACTTTGCATCAAAGAAGGGCAACTCCACGCCAGTACTCCTATCCGGGGAGGTGAAATACGCTATACGACCGATGGCACGGAACCGACCCTTCGTTCGGAACTTTGGAAAGCTCCCGTAGCCTGTGATGCTTCCGTTGTGAAAGCGAAACTGTTTTATTTAAATAAAGAGAGTGTGACAAGCACTCTCAAAGTAGATTAATCCACAAAAGTAGATAAGTTATGAACTATGATAAGATAAAAAGAACCGGAATATTATTCTTGTTGGGAATAGGTGCGATCACATCGTTGTCGTGCAATGATAATGATAACGGGAACTACCCGGAGCGAGTGCCCACCCGCCTGTCGGTGATGCCTTTGCCGGAAAGAGTCGATTATAAAGAATCGGTTGTCTCTCTTCCGCAGAATGTAACAGTCAGCCAGAACATTCCGGCTTCCACGTCGCAACTGTTGAAATCCACCCTGGAAGAGAAACTTTCTCTTTCCGTCAGTGATGCCTCCAACGATCGTGCCTTTATCCGTGTGAAACAGGAATCGGATTTGGCAAAAGAGGCTTATCGGCTCACCGTTACCAAAGAGGGAGCCTGCGTTTATTATTCAACGGAAACCGGACTTCTCTGGGGAATCCAGACATTGAGACAAGCGCTCGAACAAGCAAATTTCTTCACTTCCGGAAGTGCTAAATATCTTCCGATGGTCGATATAAAAGATGCTCCCAAATATGATTGGCGCGGATTTCATATCGATGTAGTCCGCCACATGTTTACGGTTGATTATCTGAAAAAGGTGATAGACTGTTTGTCTTTCTACAAGATAAACAAGCTTCACTTGCATCTGACGGACGATCAGGGTTGGCGCATTGAAGTGAAAAAATACCCATTGCTGACGCAGGAAGGCAGCTGGCGCGACTTTGACGAATATGACAAGAGATGCGTAGAACTTTCCCAACAGGATTATAACTATGAGATAGATCCCCGTTTCGTGAGAAACGGTTCTCAATATGGCGGTCATTATACGCAGGAAGAGATGAAAGGTTTGGTAAGCTATGCGTTGGAAAGAGGTATCGATATTGTACCCGAAATTGACATGCCAGGTCATTTCTCGGCGGCTATCAAAGTCTATCCCGAGTTGTCGTGCACGGGAGAAGCCGGATGGGGAGAAGAATTCTCTTATCCTATCTGTCCCTCGCGTCCGGAGAACTATCAGTTTGTGCAGTCCATCATTGATGAGATGGTCGAGATTTTCCCTTCGGAATATTTCCATATCGGAGCTGATGAAGTGGAGAAAGATAACTGGGAACAGTGTGAAGTTTGTCAGCGATTGATGCAGCAGGAAGGTTATCAGAAAGTGGATGAACTGCAAAACCGTTTTGTGAAGATCATGACAAGCTATGTGAAGGGTAAAGGCAAGAAAGTGATGGGATGGGACGATGCTTTTCTTGAAAAAGAGCCGCAGGATTTGATTTATACTTATTGGCGTGACTGGCTGCCCGATCAGCCGGGAAAGATTACCCAGAAAGGTTATCCGATTATATTCATGGAATGGTCCCGTTTCTATTTGAGTGCAACGCCTTCAGACGAAGGATTAAGCTCTTTGTATAACTTCGAGTTCGAACCCCAGTTTCCCGGCATCGTGAAGCAAAATGTATTAGGTTTCCAGGCTTGTGTATGGACGGAGATGATTCCTAATGAACGGAAGTTTGGTCAGCACGTGTTTCCCTCTCTTCAAGCATTTTCGGAGTTGGCGTGGGGAAGTAGCCGTAACTGGATTGATTTTACCAATCGCCTGAAATGGCATGTTAAATGGTTGAATGCGAATGGATTCTATTTCACCAAACCGGGATTTCTTTAATCCCGGTACACTAAGAACAATATGAAATCAGAACGTTTACTTTCATTAGATATACTCCGGGGAATCACCATTGTCGGAATGATTTTGGTGAACAACCCCGGAACATGGGAATCCATTTACGCACCCTTGCGACATGCCGAATGGAACGGACTGACTCCGACTGATTTGGTCTTCCCGTTCTTCATGTTTATAATGGGCGTTTCCATGAGTTTTGCCTTATCCCGGTTCGACCATCATTTCAGTCGCAGTTTTATCATCAAACTGGTACGGCGCACGGTGATCTTGTTTTTGTTGGGACTTTTTCTTTCCTGGTTCTCGTTGGTGTGCACAGGAGTAGAACAACCTTTCTCGCACATACGTATTCTGGGAGTGTTGCAGCGGTTGGCATTGGCTTATTTCTTTGCTTCCTTGCTGATTGTGGGTGTCCGGCGTCCGGCAAATCTGGCATGGATCTCCGGGATCATTCTGGCAGGCTATTCCATCTTGCTGGCTTTGGGACACGGATTTGAACTTTCCGAACAGAATATTATTGCCGTTACAGATCGCACACTGTTCGGAGAAGCCCATTTGTATCGGGAGTGGTTGCCGGACGGCGGGCGTATCTTTTTCGATCCGGAAGGCCTGTTGAGTACCTTGCCGTGCATTGCGCAAGTGATTATCGGTTATTTCTGCGGAAATATTTTGCGGGAGAAGACTGAAATCCATCACCGGCTGTTGCAGATCTCCATACTGGGTATTGCCCTTTTGTTTACAGGATGGTTGTTGAGTTACGGCTGTCCGTTGAATAAGAAAGTATGGAGTTCGACTTTTGTTCTGGTGACTTGTGGTTTTGCTTCCTTGTTTCTTGTATTTCTCACTTGGCTGATTGATATTCGTAAAAAGCAGAAATGGGGATATCCTTTCCATGTTTTTGGTACGAATCCATTGTTTATTTATATAGTGGCCGGTGTGTTAGCTACTTTGCTGGAAGTAATTACGGTTGCGGGGAGTAGCTTGCAGGAGAAGATTTACACTTCCATTTGGAGCGTTCTTCCCGATGCTCATCTGGCCTCTCTGATTTACGCCCTTCTGTTTATCGGATTCAATTATCTAATTGTATGGGTGCTGTACAAAAAGCAAATATTTATAAAGATATAGATTGGATGAGATAGAATCTATATTGATAATATCAATGAAAAGAGGTGGGTACGGATGAGGTGTTCACCTCTTTATTTTTATTGAGTATGTTTTTGAAATACATCTTATTTCAGAGATAGCGGTATTTAAAAGCCGTCAAATGTTAGGTTAAAAATGTTTTTTTTGTACTTTTGACCATTACAAATCAGATGTAGCATGTTCATAGCAGACGACAATATATTAGGCAGACTGGAAAATGATGAAAAAGCATTTAAAGAATTGGTGGATGCCTACTATACTCCTCTCTGTGTTTATTCGGTACAGTTTACGGATTCTTTGGAAGTTTCGGAAGATCTTGTGCAAGATTTTTTCGTGCGTTTTTGGGAGAAAAAACTTTATCGTACAGTCAATGGCAAATTGAAGCAATATCTGTTTAATTCCATCCGTAATGCTTCTATTGATTATCTGCGTAAACATCAGTCTTTCGTATTTACGGAGATAGAAGAACACGTCTATATTATGGATGTAAATCCGGACGACGAAGTGCCGGAAGAGCAACTTGCACGGTTGCGTCATTATTTGCTGCAACTTTCTCCACAGGAATATAGAATATTGATGGAAGTTGTCGTACATAATAAAAAGTATAAAGAAGTAGCTGCAGAATTGGGGATATCTGTCAATACCGTTAAAACTCATCTTTCTCATGCATTGAAATATTTGAGAAGTTGCAAGTTTATTACTCTATTTTCACTTTTTTCTCTTTAAAGGCTAAAGTTTTTCACTTTTCCCTCACCCATTTTACAGTCTTTTACGTCATGGTTGTAAAAGAATGAATAAATATGTTATCAGAAGAAGAATTTATAGAATTATGCAGTAAGTACAAGACACACGAATTGACTGAGGCGGAATACCGGAAACTTCGGATGTGGGTGGATGGTTCGGAGGAAAATTATCGCTTCTTTTCGAACTATGTGAAATTATACAAGGCTGAGATGCGTGCGGAAACGTACCGACAGGCGGATCCGTCCAAAGGCTGGCAAGCCATCGAGCGTAAAAGAAAAGCTTATCGTTTGCGGCAACGTCTTTACAGGGTGGTTATTGCCGCTTGTCTGCTTACTGCTGTTATACTAGGTGCATTCTATTTCAATTCCTACGATGAGACTCCCGTTGTGGAGAAGTCTGTAACTTTGGCGGAGGTTTTTCCCGATCTGCCTAAGAATAAGGTAACATTGACCTTAAGTTCCGGTCAACAGATTGTGCTGGATAAGGACAGTGTGCAGGCTATTTCTGATAACGGTTTGGCAATAGCCAGCGGTAGTAATACCTCTCTTAACTATCAAAAAGTAGCTGCTAATAATGTATCAGTACCCCAATACAATACAGTGACCGTTCCCGAAGGGAGTACCTTTACGCTGACTCTTTCCGATGGAACGCAGGTTACGTTAAATTCCTCTTCTGTCTTTCGCTATCCTGTTACTTTCAAGGGAGACCGTTGTGTGGAGTTGATAGGAGAGGCCTATTTCGATGTGACACATGACGGAACTTCTTTTGTGGTGAAAGTAGATAATAAAGAAGTGGAAGTACTGGGTACCAGTTTTAATGTTTCCGGATATAGCAAGAAGAGTATGATTACTACTTTGGTGAAAGGAAAAGTAGAGGTGAAAAGTGGCGGGCGTAGGAGACTGTTGTTGCCCGGAGAACAAGCTACGGTGGATGATGAGAAGGGAGTGATTGATATAGCCAGCGTGGATACGGAACTTTACACATCATGGGTGTCCGGTAAATATGACTTTACAGAAACTCCATTGAGCAAGATTCTGAGACAGTTGGAGTTGTGGTACGGAGTGAGAATCGTATATAAAGATCCGCAAGTTCGTGATTTACATTTTGACGGAACTGTATTTCGCAATAAACCTTTGGGCTTCTCGTTAGAAATTATCCGGCAAGTTTCCGATGTTCGGTTTGACAGAGAAGACGGAGTTGTTTTTGTTAGCCTGCACAAATAGCTTCCTTATAAGAAAATACACATAGATATGTTTCACTTATACAATATAGAATAGTATGCAAAAGAATGAGAAAAGAGGTTTTCTGCTATCTGAACAAATCCGGATTCCGGTTGTCGTTTTAGCATTGTTGTTTGCATTTGCATTGCCTTCTGTGGCAAATGTTTTTGATGATGCAAAGCTGATAACCATTGTCAATCGTGACATTTCGGTAAGGGAAGCTTTGGAACAGGTGAAAAAACAGAGTGGAGTGTCATTGATGTTCCAGTCCGGTATTGTGGAGAACAAACCGCATTTGAGTTTGGATTTGCGGAAGGTAACATTACAAAAAGCGTTGGATGTGATTTGTCCCGCAGCGGGTTTACAGTATGTGCTGAAGGATGATTACGTACTGATAACGAAAGTGAGAACGGAGAAGCAGGCATTACCCAAACAAAAGATAACCGGTATCGTTACGGATGAGGCGGGAGAACCGTTGATTGGTGCTGCCGTTTATGTTGAAAACGGGAATCATGCGAAAGGAGTGATAACGGATTATAACGGTCGTTATGAGATTAAGGCGGCTCTTGACGAAGCGTTGGTCTTTTCGTACGTCGGTATGGCAAAGCAGGTGCTTGCCGTCAGCGGGAATGTGATGAATGTCACGCTGAAAGAGGAATCCAAAATGTTGGGAGATGTAGTGGTGACCGGTTATCAGACGATTTCCAAAGAACGGGCAACCGGTGCGTTCGACATCATTAAAGAAAAAGCGTTGGAGAAACCTTCGGTGACTATTGCCGACCGTCTGGTAGGTAAAGTGGCAGGTGTGCAGGCTACTACAACTGTTGATGGAGAGATTTCCCTCAAAATTCGTGGTAACGGTACGTTGCAGTCCGATGCGGAACCGCTGATCGTCGTGGATGGTTTTCCTATTTCCACAGGTTTTGCCTCCATCAATCCGAATGATGTGGCGAATATCTCGATTTTGAAAGATGCTGCCGCTGCTTCTATCTGGGGAGCTCGTGCTTCGAATGGCGTGATTGTAGTCACGACGAAGAAAGGAAACAAAGCCAAAGGTCTTACGGTGGAAGTGGATGCCCAGTTGCGCATCGGAAATAAGGTGGATATTGATTACCTGCGTAATATGATGTCCAGTACGGAGAGTATAGAGTATCAGAAGAAGACTTTCGGCACATATTTGGCTGATCCGGTGAGTCCCTCGTCCACACCGGCTTCATTCCCTGAATTTTCCAGAGCATATCAATACAGATATAATCAGGCTGCCGTACTGTATAATAAGTACTCAAAGAATGAAATCTCCGAAAGCGAATATAACACGGGCCTTTCTTCTCTTGCTGCTTTGGACAATAAGCGGCAAATCTCGGATGAACTGCTGAAACGTCCTATTTACCAACAGTATAATGTCACTTTATCTGGTGCTACGGCACGTATGACCAATTATGTTTCCATGCTTTACGCTTATGATACTACCCGTTATCAAGGGTCTGATTCACGGAAATTCCAGTTCGATTATCGGGGAAATATAAAGTTGTTGAAGTGGTTGGAAATGGATGTGTCTGCTATGGCTTTATATCGTAAGAATAACACTTCGGGTGCAACGGCCAGTGATATTGCAGAGCTTGCACCTTACGATATGGTATTGAATCAAGATGGCAGTTACACTGATATGAGCTATATTATGCAATACGCTGATGGTATAAATCATATGCTCAATCAATATGATTTTCCTTATTCCGATTGGAGCTATAATTTGCTTCGTGAGGTGAATGGGCGTAGTATGTCCAATAAAACCATGAACAATCGTTTTCAAGTAGGATTGAGAGCTACTATTCTTGAGGGATTGTCAGTGAGTACTAAATTCCAATTGGAACACGTGCAAAAAGATTCACGTCAATTATACACGGATGAAACGTATTATGTACGCGATGTAGTGAATCGTTTTACTACACTCGATTTAAAGAAGAAGACAGCTACGGCACACATTGAGAAAGGTAGCATTTTGAATGAAGGTAAATATGCGACAGATGCATATAACTGGCGTAACCAGTTGGATTTTAACCGCACTTTTGCTGAACGTCATGCAATCAATGCGGTAGCAGGTGTGGAAGTGAGCCAGAGTAAAATAAATAACCGTACTTTTGCTCCTATTTATGGCTATGATGATAATTATCTGACTTCCAGACCTATCCAGGAAGTGGTGGTGACGAATTGTTTCAATGAAAGAAAAGTTTCCATTCCGGTAAAGTCGATGTTCCGATATAGCTTACAACGGTACTTTTCGGCTTTTACAAATCTGGCTTACACTTTTGACGACAAGTATTCGATTTCGGGTTCTTTCAGAACGGATGCTTCCAATTTTATCACAGATGATCCTAAATATCGTTATTCGCCCTTCTGGTCGGTTGGTTTTAGCTGGAACATGATGCACGAAGATTTTATGAAATCTCAGCATTGGCTGGATTATTTGACACCGAGAATAACTTATGGATGCAATGGTAATGCCAATACTACCACTTCTATGGTCCCGTTGATTACGATGGCGGGTGTCAGTGATATTACACAGGAACAATATGCACGTATCTCTTCTTATGGAAATCCGCAAATGAGCTGGGAGCAGACACATGTGGTTAACTTCGGTATCGATTGGTCTATGTTTGGAGGTAAGTTCTATGGTAAAATAGATGTCTATAACAAGAAAGGAACAGACATCATGGCCGATGTGTCTGTCCCTATTGCTTCCGGGCAGCTAAAACCCGGATTTAATATTGTAGACGCTAAGATTACAGCGAATGCGGCAGAAGTGACAAATCGTGGCCTTGAAATGGAATTGGGCAGTAGCCAGGACTTTGGCGCAGGTGTACATTGGGATGGAAATGTAACGCTGGCATATAATAAAAACAAAGTAGACAAACTCTATTTGGGTTATGTTGGTCATGATAAGATGCGTGATCCTATTCCAATAGAAGGTTATGATATCAATGGTTTGTGGGCATATCAGTATGCCGGGTTGAGAGAACGGACTGATGATGAAGGAAATACTTATAAAGTTCCCAATATTTATGTGGATAACGAAGGCGGCACATCTCCGATTGATAACATCTTGGAAAATACGGATGGCAGAAAAGCTATGAAATATATGGGTACTACGGTGGCTCCGTGGACTGTGGGAATGAGTCATTCTTTCGAATATAAGGAATGGGCATTGTCATTCACGATGATCGGTAAGTTTGGGCATAAGTTCCGCCAGACCGGATTTAATTATGCTGATCCGTTGGTGACTATTCCTAACCGCCAATATACTCAGTTGCAAGATGAGACTGTGATGCCGATGCCGGATAATAAGTTTATCAACTTGTCCCATTATTCCAGCATTTCTCCCTATATGGATTATAATGTAAAGAGTGCTAATCATGTGAGTATGCAAGAATTGACATTGTCTTACTCTTTGCCCCAGGTATTGTTGAGAAAGTGGGGAATTAGCCGTTTGACTTGTTATTTGCAAGGCAACGATCTGTTTACCATAAAGGCTACTGATGAAGATCCGGAATATGCCTATGGTGGTTTTCGTTTACAACCGACCTACACCATCGGAGTGAAATTTGCATATTAAGAATTCTAAAACAAGATAGATTATGAAATATATAGATAAGATAGGTTTGACTTTGCTGGTTACGTTGATTGTAAGCAGTTGTAATGATTTTCTAGATGAGAAGCCTAAGAAAGGTGACGGGATAGAACTGGAGACTTTTGAACAATTGGAGGCTTTGCTTGCCGCAAGGATGGAACCCATAGACCGCTCGGCTATATGGGATTGCAATGCCGCTCAACGTTATATGAGCGATTGTTATGAAATGCCGATGGATATTGCGATGGGAATGGTTGCTTTGGCTGATTATACGGCTTTGGAATTGAATTGCTTCCAACCTAAATATACAGCGGAAATACAATCTTCCAATTCTCTTTGGTTATGTGCTTATAAGAATATTTTTATGGCCAATACCGTGCTGGCTTATCTGGATAAAGTAACGGGAGGTACTTCTGCACAACGGGCCACTTTAGCGCAACGGGCACATTTTATACGTGCCTATAACTATTATGAACTAGTCAATTGCTACTGTGTGCCTTATTGCGAAGCCAATCTGAAAGAATTGGGAGTTCCTATAAATATCAGTATAGAATATAATGAAAATTATTCGCGTGGAATCTTAAAAGATGTGTATGACCTCATAGAGAGTGAATTGGCACAGGCTTTGCCTCTTTCCGTACCATTAATAGAAGGTGGTGAACGTAAAATCTGGCGTGAGAATAGCGCAGCCGTCAATGGTTTTGCCGCCCGACTCTATCTGACTATGGGGGATTATGCCAAAGCCAAAGACTTTGCAGAAAAGGCTTTAGCTTGTGATAGTGAATTGGCGGATTATAATACAGATATTGAACCGGTTGAGGAATTTGAAGACGGTAATGGAGAACTTCGTACTGTGACTACATGGTATGACGAATCGACGTTTGATATGACAGGTCTATTACCGGGAATTAATCAGAAGTCTTATTATAGACGTTATCATTTTACAGATTCATGGGCCATTCCAAGTGCCAAATTGCGGGAGGCTTTTGATACGGACAATGACCTGCGTTACAAATATTTTTATTATGAGGAGTATATTTCCTTATGTATAATGGGGATGGGAGTTGAGTATTTTGAAGATGAAGCTCCGGGTTACAGTTATTATAATGGAGATGATTTCGATTCCGGACCTTGTGTCTCGGAAATGCTGCTTATCAAGGCAGAAGCTATGGCTCGTCAGGGACAGTGGAGTGATGCGTTGACGTATCTCAATACAAATTTCCGTCCTTACCGGATTTCAAGTGAAGCACCGGCTGACGCCGTTAATCTGACTGCTGCTAACAAGGATGAGGCGATTGATGTAATATTGAAAGAGCGTATGCGGGAATTTCCGTTTACTTTGCGGTGGCATGATATCCGCCGTTGCAACTTTAACGACGACCCGAATGATGATGTGACTATTACGCGTCGATTCTATAAGTTGAGCTCTACCGGTGCTCATTCTCCTATATTTGATGATGAAACTGTAGAATATACCCTTACCCCGAAAAGTGATAAATATATCTATACAATGGCTATTCCGTCAACGGAAGTAACGGTAAGCAATGGGATGATCGAACAGAATAAATATGAATAATAACATAATAAATAACAGTAATGATGAAACTGAAAATTTATAAATTAGCTTCAGTAGCTTTGGTCTTAGGAATGATGGGAGCATGCAAACCGGCTCCGGCTATTCTGACAGGAGAAATAAAGGACTATCGGGGAGGGATGACCGAATGCATGATAAAGACAGATACTGATGTTATTGAAGATAGTTTGCAAATGAATGCGGACGGCACTTTCTCTTACACCCGTGATTTCCCCGAAGGAGCCGAGATATGGCTGACGTCGGAAGATGCACAGGGATTTGTCCGTCTTTATCTGAAAAATGGTGATAAACAGCATGTTATTCTTACTGCCAGTGCCGATTCTATCTATGGCCGTTGCGATGTAATTTTCAGCGGGGATACCAAAAGTTCCGAGTATTTATGGGCATTTGACCATGAATTCGGAAGTTTGGCAAAGTGGACTGTCAGGGAAGCCGGCAAGTATCAATCATTTAAGGAATATAAAGCGGCTATTGATGCGACTGCCGATCAATTGAGAACACAATTGGAGGCTACGAAAGATAAGAAGTTCATAGCATACGAGCAGAAGAAACTGGAAAAGAAGCAGTTGGCAATTCCTTTCCGGTTTGCTTGGGCAAAGATGAGCAATAATGAACCGACAGATATGGATATGGACTTTGTTGAATACATTGAAAGTCTGGACTATAACACAATGGAAAGTGCGAAGGCCGGTTTGATAAATATGTATATCAAGTGGTATTTGTCTTGTCATACAGATTCGGTTATGACGCCGGGAGAACAGTTCTTTATAGTTCTGAAGGATAAAGTTTCTGACCAGGCGATTATTGATTATGTGGCTGATAGCTATATGGCCACCTATATGGAAAATGGAGCGGATGCCTATCTTGAGTCTACATTCGAGGCCTATAAAAATACTACGACCCATCAGGATAAAGTAGAGGAACTACAATCTCTATATGATAAGATTATAAAGATTCTGCCGGGAACTACAGCACCTGATTTTGCGTTGCAGGATGTCAATGATAAACCTCTTAAGTTCTCTGACGTGATAGGAAAAGGGAAAGTTGTTTATCTCGATGTGTGGGCTACATGGTGTGGCCCGTGTTGTGCTGAGATTCCTCATGTGGAAGCGTTGGTGAAACATTATGCAGGCAATCCGAATATTGAATTTGTCAGTATTTCGTTGGATGACAACGTTGCCAAATGGAAGAATAAGCTGAAAGCGGATAAACCGGAATGGAGGCAGTTTATAACTACTGATGGTATGAAGTCTGATCTGTGTAAGGAATATCAAATAAATGGGATCCCTCGTTTTATGCTTTTTGATAAAGCGGGCAAGATTATAACGACCATATTCATTGAAACAGGGGACAGCGAGATTCAGAATTATTTGGATAATGCGATGAAATAACTGATGTAATGCAGGAAAAGATTTATACAATAATATTTGCTTAAGAATTATAAAATCAATAACTTTGCGCCTGAATAGAAAAACATCTCATTTATATGAAATATTTATCTCACATATTGGCTTTATGGGTGCTGTTGTTGTCAACGGCTCCTTGCTTTTTGCAAGATAAATGTTTGTTTCAGTGTGTAAATAACATGGAGGAAACATGTTCGGATGATGGATGTTCTTGCGCAGATTGTTGTTCTCCTTTCCTGCATTGCAATACTTGTACGGGATGTCCGGTTCCGAGACTTTTTCACTTACCTTTCGTTCTGGAAATCCCGTTGAATGATAATCTCCTTTCGTTTTATAAAGAGAAACTGATTCCTCAGTTTTCTTCTTCCATCTGGCAACCGCCTAAGCTTATTACTCTTTGAGATAATTTTTTGGGGGTAAAAGTCTTTTTACTACGGAGTTTTTCTCCCTCTTTGATTAATTAATTATTTATAGATGAGGTTTCACACTTCATCATAGAATTGTTATCTATTTATTTGTACGGAATAAATAGATAGCGTAAAATTATCAATTACAGAAAATGAGTATAAGATTAGTTATGCTGGCAATATTTGTGTTGTCAGTACAAAGTGTAGTAGCACAAAACATATTTAAGGCAGTTGTAAAAGACGGAGATACAAAAGAAGTGTTGGTTGGCGTAAATGCTATAGTGGAGAAGACAACTTACGGAGCAAGTTCCGATGCGAACGGGACTATTATCATCAAAGATATTCCGGATGGAGTTCAGCGTATAAAATTCAGTTATCTTGGCTATGAGACGGAAACAAAATCCTTTACGTTCCCTTTAGCTTCCGATACTCCTGTCGAGATCTTCCTGGAACAGGACGAGGAAGCATTGGAAGAAGTTATCATTTCATCTACGCGTGGAACCCGGACCATTCAAAATATACCGACCAGAGTCGAATTTATTTCCGGAGAAGAACTTGATGAAAAGGGGAGCATGAAACCGGGAGATATTCGTATGTTATTGAATGAAAGTACAGGTATTATCACCCAGCAGACATCTGCAACATCAGGAAATGCCGCTATACGTATACAAGGATTGGACGGTCGTTACACCCAGATCTTAAAGGATGGATTTCCGGTCTTTGCAGGAGCAGCAAGTGGCTTGGGACTGTTGCAGACTCCTCCTCTCGACTTGAAACAAGTGGAAATAATCAAAGGTTCCACATCAACCTTATATGGTGGTGGGGCAATAGCCGGATTGGTGAACCTTATTTCAAAAACTCCGGAGGAAAAGAGAGAGCTGAGTCTACACCTTAATGGAACATCGGGGAAAGGTTTGGATGTCAGTGGGTTTTATGGACAGAAGTTTGAGAAAGTGGGTACCACTATCTTTGCTGCATATAACAGAAACTGGGCTTATGATCCGTCAAATACGGGATTTACGGCTATCCCACAATTTGACAGATATGTCTTTAATCCTAAGTTATTCCTCTATTTGACGGAAAATACCGAGATGAGTATCGGGCTCAATACAATGTTTGAGAACCGCTTGGGAGGAGACATCGAGTATATTAAAGGAAAGGGAGATGATGTACATTCTTATTTTGAAGAAAACAAGACGCAAAGACATTCTACCCAACTGACGTTGGAACACCGTTTTAACGAGAAACACAGGCTCGATTTTAAGAATAGCGTGACCTATTTCAAAAGAGAAATAGGAGTGCCGAACTATACTTTTGAAGGTACCCAACTATCCAGTTTCAGTGAATTATCATATACATATACGGAACAAAAAACGGAATGGGTAGCCGGATTAAATCTGTGGACAGATAAATTTGATGAAAAGAAACGGTCTGATTTTCAGTTGAGAGACTATAATCAGACAATTGCCGGAGTGTTTGTTCAGAACAATTGGAATTTGACAAATTGGTTGAATCTTGAAACCGGTTTGCGGACCGATTATGTTGCCGATTATGGGGTAGCTGTGCTTCCGCGTATTTCTGCTCATTTTAAGATAACGGACAAGTTCTCTTCCCGGCTTGGTGGCGGTTTCGGTTATAAGGCACCTACGGTTTTCACGGAAGATAGCGAGAAAAGGCAATACCGGGATGTGCTTCCCATTGATAAAGACAAGAATAAATTGGAAAGAAGTTATGGTTTGAATTGGGATTTTAATTATGTCACTTCGTTTGGCGGAGGTAATGTAACTTTCAGCGTCAATCAGTTATTCTTTTATACTTATCTTGATAGTCCTCTTTTGCTGCAACCTGCAACGGGAGGAATGTATCAGCTTAATAATATCAAAGGTCATACAGACAGTAAAGGGGGAGAGACGAATGTAAAAATAGGATATAAAGATTTTCATTTATATCTGGGCTATACCTATACAGATATCGAAACAAAAGAGAATGCTATAAAATATGAAAACATATTGACTCCCAAACATCGGTTGAACAGTATCTTGATGTATGAAGTAGAAGACCAATGGAAAATAGGATTGGAAGCCTATTATTTCAGTCCGCAGAAACTAGGTGATGGTCTGAAAGGCAAATCATACGCCAACTTTGAAAACTTTACGGACAGGCGGCAAACCCGTTTTGATACTATTTATACGGGTAGTATATCCAACCCTGATTTTCGTGATATTTATGCACCGCTTGACGGGTTTGTCATGAATGCCGGTATAAAGTTGAGGTTTTAAGCGATAAAAGCTTTTCAGATTGATTTCCGTATAGAAGAAAAACAGGAAAGATGTACATCTGCCGGTACGGTCTTGTACTTGAGTGCATACACTCTTGTACTTGACTGTTCCGGCAGTTGTACAATATAGTAGTGGTTGTAGTACTTCTGTTTTTGATTGCTTTTACTCTAATTTGTTTTCATCGAGTATTTGTTCTGATATTCCTTTGGTGACATTCCTTCGTGCCTTTTGAAATATCTGCCTAAATATGATTGGTCAGGGAAATGGAGTCGGTCGGCAATTTCCTGCACTGTCAGTTCGGTTGATTGAAGCAACACTTTAATCTCCAGAATGGCAAAGTCGTCAATGATCTTTTTAGCGGAATCACCAGTGACAGCTTTGCAGATACCAGTCAGATATTTGGTAGAAATGCACAGTTTGTCGGCATAGAAGCTGACTTCCCGTTGAGAGGCACAATGCTCGTGTACAAGCGATACGAAACTTTTGAAGATTTCATCCTGTCGGGTACCACCTTCTATTTTATGCTTGCCGAAATAGCGGTAGCATTTATCATAAATGTCGAACATGAAAGACTGGAGATGGTTTCTGGCTATCTGGTTCCGGAAACGGTTTTCACGGTCGTTATATATCGCTGTTGTGGCTCGTATCAATCCGTTGATGGCTCCGGTATTTTCTTGGGGGAGAACGTAGCAAGGCTGTTCTTTGATGAACCGGAAAAATATAGGCTCAAACCGCATGAACATCTCTTTTGGAAATCCGAAAAACGAAGCGGTGAAGTCGCTGCTGCAACCATTGATGCGGATAATGGTACCGGGAAGAAGTACTACCTGTGTGTTTTCTACAATTTCATAATCCTTCAAATCGATTGTGGCGTGTGCCCATCCCTTACGGCAGAAGTAAATGGCACCTCCTTCCAACTTCCATAAATGATGCATGACCGGAGACAGATTTTCGTCGGTCCCGGCAATAAAAGGTTCGCGGAGTATAGCAAGGCTGGAGTTTTTTTCTTTCATATACATTTCTCTTTTCGCGGACAAAAATAGGACTATTTTACTAAATATTAGCTTTTATATTCCGAAAATGAACAAAACTCAAAACAGTATGACCAGTTTTCTATACTAAAAAGAGCCTATCTTTGCCGCGTTCAAAAATTTAATAGGTAACATAATGAGTAGAAAGATTAGTAAAGTTAAGCAAGGGCTGTTATTGCTCTGCTGTCTGGTTGCTGCTACGGGATGTAAGCAAGCTCCACCTGCACAAATGGAAACAGGATATGAAGTTATGACCGTCGCTCCGGCGGACCGTATGATTCTGAGCACATATTCGGCGACAATTCGTGGACGCCAGGATATTGATATTTATCCGCAGGTGAGCGGAACGCTGACAAAAGTATGTGTGACGGAAGGACAACGTGTAAAAAACGGACAGACATTGTTCATTATCGACCAGGTGCCCTACGAAGCCGCATTGCAGACGGCGGTGGCAAATGTGAAGTCTGCTGAAGCTGCTCTTGCTACGGCACAGCTTACTTATGAAAGCAAAGAGGAACTGTATAAGGAGAATGTGGTTTCCGCATTCGATCTGAGCACGGCAAAGAATTCTCTTCTGGCAGCCAAAGCACAGCTGGCACAGGCGAAAGCACAGGAAGTAAACGCCCGCAATAACCTTTCATATACGGTAGTGAAGAGTCCCAGCGACGGTGTGATAGCTATGTTGCCTTACCGTGTCGGAGCATTGGTAGGACCAAGCATTCCACAGGCTTTGACTACGGTTTCCGACAATTCGGATATGTACGTTTACTTTTCTCTGACCGAAAATGAATTGCTTTCTTTGATTAATCAGTATAAAAACATGGACGAAGCATTGAAGAATATGCCGGAAGTAGAATTAAAACTGATTGACGGTTCGGTGTATGGCGAGAAAGGACGTGTGGAGTCTATCAGCGGTGTGATCAACCGTCAGACAGGAACGGTAGGTGTCCGTGCAGTGTTCCCTAATGCTTCGGGTATTTTGCACAGTGGCGCTTCGGGCAGTGTCCTGGTTCCCAACTCCTACAAAGGTGTTATTGTTATTCCTCAGGAAGCTACGGTGGCAATGCAGGATAAGATTTCCGTATATAAAGTTGTGGACGGAAAAGCGACTTCAATGTTGATTACTGTAGCTGCCATCAATGACGGACGCGAGTACATCGTTCTGGACGGGTTGAAAGTCGGGGACGAGATTGTGTCACAAGGTGCCGGACTGCTTAGAGAGGGAACGCAAGTAAAATAAAGCTGTAAGATACAAAAAATGAAAGGAAATGTATTTATAAAGCGACCGGTGATGGCTATGTCCATTTCCGTGTTGATTATGATTGTCGGATTTATTTCGCTTTTCACCTTGCCGGTGGAGCAATATCCCGATATAGCACCGCCTACGGTGATGGTGTCCGCCACTTATACGGGGGCAGACGCTGATGCGGTGATGAATAGTGTGATTATGCCATTGGAGGAGAGTATCAATGGTGTTGAAAATATGATGTATATCACTTCTAATGCGACCAATTCCGGTACTGCCACTATCCAAGTCTATTTCAAGCAGGGAACAGATCCGGATATGGCTGCGGTCAACGTGCAAAACCGTGTATCGAAGGCCCAAGGGCTGTTGCCTGCCGAAGTTACCAAGATCGGTGTAACGACGAGTAAACGGCAGACCAGCTTCTTGCAGATTAATTCATTGGTAAGTACGGACGACCGTTACGATGAGACTTTCCTTGCCAATTATCTGGATATTAACGTTATTCCGGAAATTAAACGTATCGAGGGAGTCGGTGACGTGATGGAGTTGGGAGATACTTATAGTATGCGTATCTGGCTGAAACCGGAATTGATGGCACAATACGGATTGGTTCCGTCGGATGTGACGGCAATACTGGGTGAGCAGAACCTTGAGGCTCCTACCGGTTCTTTAGGTGCGGATTCTAAAAATGTTTTCCAGTTCACTATGAAATATCGCGGTCGTCTGAAGAGTGTGGAAGAATTTCAGAACACTGTGTTGCGTGCAGAGGATGATGGTTCTACACTTCGCTTGAAAGATGTGGCCGAGGTGGAATTGGGAGCGTTGTCTTACAGCTTTCATGGTAAGACAAACGGACATCCGGGCGTGACGTTTATGGCCTTCCAGGTGGCGGGAGCAAATGCTACTTCGGTAAACGAAGCCATAACGGACAAACTGAATGAAATGTCGAAAGACCTGCCTGCGGGTACGGAATTTCTTTCGATGATGAGTTCTAACGACTTCCTGTTCGCTTCTATTCACAATGTGGTGGAGACATTGGTCATCGCTATCATCTTGGTTATCCTTGTGGTTTACTTCTTCTTGCAGGATTTCAAAAGCACGCTGATACCGTCTATTTCCATCATTGTCTCTTTGGTCGGTACGTTCGCCTGTCTGACGGCAGCCGGATTCAGTATCAACATTCTTACGCTTTTCGCTCTGGTGCTTGCCATCGGTACGGTAGTTGATGACGCTATTGTAGTGGTAGAGGCAGTGCAGGCAAAGTTTGATTCCGGCTACACATCTCCTTATCTCGCCACCAAAGATGCGTTAAGTGATGTGACGATGGCGGTAATCTCTTGTACGTGTGTATTTATGGCGGTATTTATCCCTGTTACTTTTATGGGCGGTACTTCCGGTATCTTCTATACGCAGTTCGGTATCACTATGGCAACTTCCGTTGGCTTGTCCTGTATTTGCGCCTTGACTCTTTGTCCGGCATTGTGCGCTATGATGATGCGTCCGGCTTCGGGCACTAAGAGCGCGAAAAGTATCAACGGACGTGTGCGTGCCGCTTATAATGCTTCTTACAATGCTATGCTGGGTAAATATAAGAAAGGAGTGATGTTCTTTATCCACCACCGTTGGATGGTGTGGACTTCTTTGGTTTGCTGTATAGCTTTGCTCGTTTATCTGATGTCAACAACCAAAACCGGTCTGGTTCCTCAGGAAGATCAGGGAGTTATGATGGTGAATGTCAGTGTGGCACCGGGTAGTACGCTGGAAGAGACCAACAAAGTAATCGATAAAGTAGAAGCTGTGATAAAGAGCACTCCGGAGGTAAAACAATATACTACTGTCGCCGGCTACGGACTGATTGCCGGACAGGGTGTTTCGTACGGTACGGTTATTATCCGTCTGAAGGACTGGAGCGAACGTAAGGGCAGCGAACACACGGCTGATGCGGTGATGACACGTCTGAACGGACAATTCTATATGATTAAAGAAGCACAGATTTTCTGCTTCCAGCCGGGTATGATTCCAGGCTACGGTATGGGTAACTCTATCGAGCTGAACCTTCAGGATAAGACTGGTGGGGATATGACTACATTCTATAACAATGCGATGAAGTTCCTCGGTGCGTTGAACCAGCGTCCGGAAGTGGCAATGGCATATACTTCCTACGCCATGAACTTCCCCCAACTGTCGGTAGAAGTAGATCCGGCGAAGTGTAAGCGGGCAGGTATTTCGCCCTCTACGATATTGGATGCACTGGGTAGTTACTGTGGTGGTGCTTACATATCCAACTATAACCAGTTCGGTAAGGTATATCGTGTTATGATGCAGGCTTCACCGGAGTATCGCTTGGATGAGCACGCACTCAAGAATATGTATGTCCGTAATGGTACCGAAATGGCTCCTGTCAGCCAGTTTGTGACGATCAAGAAGGTAATGGGAGCGGAAGTTGCCAATCGCTTCAACCTGTATAGCAGTATTACAGCCAACGTGAATCCGGCTGCCGGATACTCATCCGGTGAGGTCCAGAAAGCCATTAATGAGGTTGCCGAACAGACCTTGCCTATGGGATACGGATACGAGTATGGAGGAATGGCGCGTGAAGAGGCCGGCAGTGGCGGTGCAAAAACGCTTTTTGTGTATGGTATTTGTATTGTTTTGATCTTTCTTATTCTGGCTTGTTTGTATGAAAGCTTTCTGATACCGTTTGCCGTTATCTTTTCCGTACCGTTCGGCTTGATGGGATCTTTCCTCTTTGCCAAGATTTTCGGTTTGGAGAATAATATTTATCTCCAGACGGGTGTGATTATGTTGATCGGTTTGTTAGCGAAGACGGCTATTCTGATTACAGAGTACGCAATCGAACGGCGTCGTAAAGGGATGGGAATTATCGAGTCGGCCTACAGTGCGGCGCAAGCTCGTTTGCGACCTATCTTGATGACAGTTCTTACGATGATTTTCGGTATGTTGCCGTTGATGTTCTCCTCCGGTGCAGGTGCTAACGGTAATTCATCATTGGGTACAGGTGTCGTAGGAGGTATGGCTGTGGGTACATTGGCATTATTGTTTGTAGTCCCGGTATTTTACATTGCATTTGAGTTCTTGCAGGAAAAAATCCGTAAGCCGATGTATGAGGAGGCGGATCAACAAGTAGAATTGGAGAAGGAAAGAAGCTTGGCGGAACGCAGTGTGTTTAACGAAGATAAATAACTCAAATAGAAAAGTAAAGTATGAGAAAAATCATCATATTATCCGTAGCAACACTGGTACTGAGCAGTTGCGGTATTTACAATAAATACAAACCGGTGTCGGAAGTTCCGGAGGGACTTTATGGTAGTGAGCCAGTCGCTGCCGCCGATACGGCAAACCTCGGTAACCTCTCGTGGAGGGAGGTTTTTACCGACCCGTATTTGCAGACTTTGATCGATTCGGCTTTGGTGCGGAATACAGATATGCAGACGGCTCATCTGCGTGTGAAAGAAGCGGAAGCTTCACTCTTGACGTCCAAATTGTCTTATCTGCCTACCCTGTTTTTGGCGCCCGAAGGGGCTGTCAGCAGTTTAGACCGTGCGAAAGCCACACAGACCTATTCTTTGCCTGTCACGGCTTCGTGGGAGTTGGATATCTTTGGAAAGGTAACGACAGCCAAACGTCGTGCGAAAGCTGCCTACGAACAGAGTAAGGAGTATGAGCAGGCCGTGAAAACACAATTGGTGGCTGCTATGGCAAATGCCTATTATACATTGCTAATGCTTGATTCGCAATATGAGATTGCTGTTGCTACCGAAGCGGCTTGGAAGGAAAGTGTGAGGACTACCCGTGCCATGAAAAATGCCGGTATGGTGACTGAAGCCGGGTTGGCGCAGACAGAGGCTACCTATTATAATATATGTACGACTGTGCTTGATCTGAAAGAGCAGATCAATCAAGCTGAGAACTCGTTGGCGTTGTTATTGGCGGAAACTCCTCACGCGATTCAGCGTGGAAAACTGGGAAATCAGCGGTTGCCGGAGAACTTCTCAGTAGGTGTTCCTTTGCAAATGCTTGCCAATCGCCCCGATGTTCGTAGTGCGGAATTTTCATTGGCTCAGGCTTTCTACACAACGAATGCAGCTCGTGCTGCTTTCTATCCCTCCATCACTTTGAGTGGTAGTGCCGGGTGGACAAACAGTGCCGGTAGCATGATTATCAATCCGGGGCAATTCCTTGCTTCTGCTTTAGCATCCCTGACTCAGCCTTTGTTTAATAAAGGACTGAATATCGCACAACTCAAGATTGCGAAAGCACAACAGGAAGAAGCACGCCTTAGTTTTGAACAGACTTTACTGAATGCGGGCGTGGAGGTGAACGAAGCATTGGTACAGTATCAGACGGCTCGTGAGAAGGCTGTTTTCTATGATAAGCAAGTAGCTTCCTTACAGACGGCCGCGAAGAGCACAAGTCTTTTGATGAAGCATGGCAACACCACTTATCTGGAGGTATTGACTGCACAACAAACGTTGCTTAATGCACAATTGTCTCAAGTAGCCAATCGCTTTACCGAAATCCAGGGTATGATTACTTTGTATCAGGCGTTGGGGGGAGGCCGGATGTAAGGAGGTTGTTATTCTAAAGTCTTAAGTATACTCACTGTGATGAGAGGGAATCTCATTGCAGTGAGTATTTTTTTTATTCTCTTTTTCTATTTTTCTACGAAAGTATTCAGTGAATGAGGTTGTAAAGTGATATTTAAATAGCGGTTTCCTAATTTAACGGTTATATCTTTCGCTTTTTCGTTGAAATTTCCGGTTATAACCACTTGTTTCTTTTGAGGAGTCATAACGACAAGTACCGGAGTTTTGTCTTCTTTGCCGGTTTTATAAGCTAAGATTTTTGAACCGGGCGTTATGTAATGGCTGTAATGTTGTACTGCATAATACTCAGGAGTATAGGTTGCCGTTCCTGCTTTTGAATCTACATGGATTAACGCGTTTTGTTTCCATCCCCATCCGCTGAAACCACCATCATACAATATAGCGTTCCAAAAAGTATATTCTTCGCAACCATTACCCAGATAGTGATTCATCAATCCGAAGGTATGCTCGGCTGCTTTCCAATCAAAAGAGCCCCATCCGCATTCACTTTCTGTTTGTACATATTTATATTGCGGATATTTGGCACGGAGTTTCGGTAAGATCTGTCCGCCTTCCCATTGGAAACCGACGCCTTGTATCGTTTCCGGCATACGTGGATCAGAAAGGACCTGATCGATAACATCGTAGCGGTTGGTGTTGATTGTTCCTAAGTATAATTTAATTTCCGGATGTTGTTTCTTTAGGGTAGGAGCGAGATATTCTGTGTTGAAACGGATGATACCTTCTGCCGTCCATGCACAACCCGGATAGTTGGTGTAGCTCCATGATTCATTTTGGAACATCACCATTGAAATGGCAATGCCTTGTTGCTTGTAAGCATCGATGAATTTGCAAAAGTAATTGGCGTAGGTTTGCAGGTAACGTGGGTCTTGGATAAAATAATCATTCACGGCTAGCTGTTGCGGGAAAACCTTCGTGTTTTTCTCTTTACTGCCTTCAAAGAGGGCTACATCCGACAAGGGAGACATTTGATTTTGATTACGGTCACTGCGTACCGAATAGTAATGATTGATTTTCATCCATGAAGGGGGTGACCATGGGGACATCCAGAAAGTCATGTTGGGATTATACTGTTGGGCGGCTTTGATAAAAGGAATCAAAGTTGTTTTGTCACGGTTGATATTGAAGTATTTTAATTGGAAATCACCGGGCACTTCGTCACAGCTGTACCAGTCACGTGCATAGTCGTTGGCATTCATGGAAAAGCGTCCCATTGTGAACCTCAGCTCTCCTTTGGGAGAGAAGAGTTTGTGAAGAATCGTTTCCTGTTCCTTACGGGGAAGCATATTGAGTGCATCCCATCCTAATTCGTTGAAGCAAGTTCCCCAAGCTTTGAAAACAGTCCCTTCTTCCGAACCGCTGACATCCAATATGGGAGTTTGTGCGGCATTCGTTTGTAGCTTGGCTTTCGATTTTTGCCAGGTGTTACCTTCCGTACTGCTGATCCATTCGAAAGATTGGGCATACATGGAGTTTGCTGATAGTGCGAGGACTAAACTACTTACCAAAGTGGTTTTCTTTACAATGTTTCTCATGTCTTTATTCAAAGTGTTATTTATTAGTTGACTGGTGACAAAGGTAAAAAAGAAGAGGGAGATAAAAAAGACGAAGGAGAAAAAGAAGGTAAAAAAGCGAAAGCAGAAGAAAACAAGCTCCCCGAACTCAAAATCGACTTTGAAAACCTGGAAGACCGGATGGTACGCCTGACCATCCATTCTTCCCGTCTGGGCGACGCCGTACTGACCAACGACGCTTCAAAACTATATTACCTGAGCGCTTTTGAAGGCGGTTACGACCTTTGGGTCAGAGACTTCAAAAACGGAAGTACCCGTATGTTATCCAAACTGAACAAAGGAGGCGGTGCTCTCGTTATGAGTAAAGACGGCAGAAACCTGTACCTGCTTTCCGGCGGACAAATCTCTAAAGTGGATATGAATTCCGGCCAGTTGAAAGGTATGAGCTACAATGCCGAGTTCGAATGGAAGAAACCCGAAGAACGGGCTTACCTGTTCGATCACGTCTGGCAGCAAGTAGTAGATAAATTCTACGATCCTACTATTCACAATATCGATTGGGCTTTCTATAAAAAAGAATATGCCCGCTTCCTGCCTTATATCAACAACAATTACGACTTTGCCGAAATGTTGGCCGAATTACTGGGCGAACTGAATGCTTCCCATACCGGTGCCAGCTACAAAGGAGGCGGCAGTTCTTCACAGACGGCAGCCCTGGGTGTTTTTTACGACGAGACATTCGACGGCGATGGCCTGAAGATCAAGGAAATCCTGGAGAAAGGTCCGCTGGATCTAACCAGTGGTAAAATCAAACCCGGTATGATTATCCGGAAAATCAACAATCAGGAAATCAAAAAAGGACAGGATTATTTCCAGATACTGGAAGACCTGAGCGGTAAACGGGTAATGCTGACAATCTACGATCCTTCTGCCAAAAAGGAATGGGAGGAATATGTGAAACCGACCACTTACGGCAACCAAAACGGTTTACTATATAACCGCTGGGTAAAACAACGCCAGGAAATGGTTGAAAAACTATCCAATGGGAAAATCGGTTACGTACATGTGAAGAGCATGGATAGTCCCAGTTTCCGTAAAGTATATTCTGAAATACTGGGCAAATACCGGAACAAAGAAGCGATAATCGTCGACACCCGTTACAACGGCGGAGGCTGGCTACATGAAGACCTGTTACACCTGCTGAGCGGTAAGAAATACG
>OOCZ01000399.1_pt1 | contig 35918 bp, 43 predicted proteins | sample 1671631 | NCBI WGS metagenome assembly OOCZ01 (sample SAMN06348176, study PRJEB24527) | human gut metagenome | reverse complement strand
GGGAGAGCAGCGTGGAGGAGGCCCTCATCGAGATGTACCTGGCGGGCGTCTCCGTACGCCGGGTGGAGGACATCACCGAGGCGTTGTGGGGCAGCAAGGTCTCGCCCGCCACCATCAGCGAGCTGAACAAGAAAGCCTACGTCCACATCGAGGACTGGCGCAACCGCCCCTTGCAGGGCGGGCACTATCCATACGTCTACGTGGACGGCACCTTTGCTACGCACGTGGATCGAAAAAGCCGGTTTTTGCTGGCAGCCAAGGTCCCAAACGGCACGGCCGAAGCAGTCAGAGATAAACGGCGGCTGCATCGTGGCAGCCGCCGTCTACCTTATTCAATCTCCTGTTCCAAATCAGCAAACGGATTTGACGCAAAAAAACTGAATCGTAATGTCCCAGCCATCTTTGAATTTTTCATATGAAAATGAGTTTCATATACCCCAAACTCCTATAGGCCAACTTACAATTTTATTCAGTAAGGGATTATCCTTTGATATATATATCGCCGCCACCCATATAGCAAGCCAAATAGCTCCGCGTATAAAGCCCTCTATTAACATATTGCCAAGATCTGTGTTATACTTAAACCTCTTGATAAAAATTGGAACGAACAAAATCAAATCAAGCGTAACCATTTCAAATATACTGCCGGAATTTCCAATAATACCGACAATCTGAGGAATAAGTATTGCAATACAGATTAGCACATATCGTATGGTCATAGGATTTCTTTTCCTTTGCCTTTTCATCCCTTGTACCTCCTTGACTAAGCTAATTAAAAAGCGGGATAATGTTATTTGTCGTGGTTCGAACGGCATCAATTCCTGCGCCGACCATATTTGTTATCCGGAACCATGGTTTAGGAAGTGTTACGATTTCCTTGATTGGCGACAACGCCCTTTGTGACGAAAACACATTGTATTTTAACACCTTTTGACCTCGTCTTTGAATGTAAATTCATGGACTTGGTTTATTTGCTCTACAAGTTCCTCGCTGTATTTGACAACGATTATGTCATTTTTGAGCCCTGCGAGCTGTATAGATTTGTCCTTTTCGTCCTCACTCAGCTCATGCCCGGAGAACAGCAGATAGATCGACGGTGAACTGCCAGCCCCAAAGTGTCTATATTCTACACGGACAATGTCTTTCAGCTCCCCCCAAGATAGTCCCTTTAGGCGCTTGCCGGCAGATGTACACTCTATTCCATTTTCATCGATTCTTGCCTTCGCCATGTATGCACGAAAACCGGTATACACAACTACCGATGTTGATGTTAGGGTAAGAACTGCTGTTGCCGCGAAAAAAAACATTGATTTTCCGTCATCAACTTGGGTAAAACCGTATATCCCAAAAGCCGCCATTGCCGCAAAAATGGGTGTTAGGATGAATATATGGCATAGCCTGCGTCCATCCGAATAGCGGACGACATACTTTTCTCCGGAACTATTCTGCTTAAGTGCCATATATTCTCCTCTCGTTTTAATAAGCTGCCGTCCTTGTTTAATCGAAAGCCATAGGCCAAAATAGGATTTTATCGATCAGCGCAATACATCAGAGACAGGCCCTGGGAGGCACTGGCGGTGAACACGCGGGAGCCGGCCAGGGAAGCGCCGGTGACAACGCTCATGGCGGACAGCTCACTCTCCACCTCGCTGATGCTGCTGTCCAGGGTGCCGCCGGTCACAAAATCCGCCAGATACTCCACAATGGGGGTCTGGGGTGTGATGGGATAGGCCGCAATGATATCGGGGCGGCACATAGCGGCGCCGATGGCGGCGGCCATATTGCCGTTGATTACCTTGATCTCACCCATTATTCTTCCTCCTTCACAGGCTGCATCTCGATGGCGCCCTTCTTGCACTCGTGGGCGCAGATGCCGCAGCCCTTGCAATAGTCATAGCAAATCTCAAAAGAACCGTCCTCATGGCGGCGGATGGAGTTGACCGGACAATACATCAGGCACATGCCGCACTTGACGCACTTTTCATTGTCCATGACAGGTTTTCTGGTTCTCCACTTGCCGGTCTGGATAATGTGCAGCCCTTCGGGCCCGATCGGCACAATGTAATCACTGATAAATTCCATAGTCCCTATCCTCCTGTTAGTCAAAATAGTGCAGCTTTACTTCGTCATAGCCGCGGCGGAAGGTCTCCACATTCTTAGCGCCGAAGAAGCGCCCGATGACCTTCTCCAGCTCATCCTTGTCCACCCAGCCGGTGGCCTTGGTGAAGGCGCCCAGCATGATGGTGTTGGTGATGGGACGGCCCAGCATCTCCAGTGCGATGGAGGTGGCGTCCAGCTATGCGGCGCACTTGACATTGGGATTGGTCACCAGGTCGGCGCTGTTTTCCACCTTGGTATTGACGATGAAGAAGGAGTTCTCCGTCAGTCCCTCAAAAACAGGGGCGGAAATGAGCAGGCTGGGATCCAGCACCAGCGTGCAGTTGGGATGATAGACCTGGTTTTTAGGGCGGATCTTTTCATCGCCCAGGCGCACATAGGAGGTAACCGGGGCGCCCTGGCGCTCAAACCCGAAGAAGGGGATGGAATTGCCGAACTTTCCACTGGCGACAGCGGCATGGACCAGCATTTCGCCTGCCTTCACCGTGCCCAAGCCTCCGATGCCGTGGAGTCTGATTTCTTTCATGTTATTTTGCTCCTTTTTTATAGGAATGTGATTTACTCTTGCTTCCATACGACCATGGCATCCACCGCCGTTGCCGGGCGGCCGTCGCCATACAGCATAAGGGGATTGATGTCCACCTCGACGATCTCGGGATGCTCCTGCACCAGCCGGGACAGGCTCAAAAGCGCCTGAACGATCTCCTCCCGGTCGTACTTCTGACTGCGCAGACCCTGGCAGGCCGTGGCAAGAGGGGTTTCATCGATCATATCCTCGGCGTCGGCCCGGGTAATGGGCAGCACCCGCAGAGAAACGGAGTGGAGCAGCTCCACCAGCACACCGCCCAGGCCCACCATGATGACGGGGCCGAACTGGGGATCGGTGCTGACGCCCACCAGAACCTCAAAGCCCTTGGGCAGCATCTTCTGGGCCAGAACACCCTGAACCTTGGCACCGGGGGCATTCTTGGCGGCGTTATCCAGGATGGCGCGGTAGGCCTCGTGCATCTGCTGGACGCTGTTTACCCCCAGCACCACGCAGCCCACATCGGTTTTATGCAGAATGTCATCGGACAGGACCTTCATGGCCATGGGGAAGCCCATGCTCTCGGCAGCGGCGGCAAAGGCCGCCTTGTCCTCCTTCTCCAGCAGAGCGCAGGGCACCATGTTCACGCCGCACTGCCGCAGCATGGCGGCACTGTCGCGCTCATTCAAGGCAATTGTTTTCTTATCGGCCATGGCTTCAACCCTCCTCCCTGATGCGCCTGCGGAAGGCCGCATAGCGGCACATATTTCTGGCGGCCAGCACTGCCTTGTCCGGCGCGTCGAATGTACACATGCCTGCGCGCTCCATGATGGCGCGGGCCGGAGCGGTATAGGCCCCTGCCATCACGCAGTAATAAACGGGCTTTTGCGCCGCCTCCTTACACCCTTGTGTCATTTTTACCAGCTCCTCGGCCAACTCCTTCTGGGGCAGGAAGGTAGGCACCACCGTAATAAAGACGGCGGCATCCACATTTTCATCCTCCAGAACGATTCGCAGCCCGTCAACATGGTTGCTCACGGAGGCAGAGGCGGTGATATCTGCATAGCCCTCCGGGTGGCAGATGTTGGCCATGGGCTGCTGGCTCTCACGCAGGCGCTGCTTGGTTTGCTCCGAGACCAGCGGAGTTTTCAGCTCCTTGCAGGCGCTGATGGCATCGGTACAGTAGATACCGGGTCCCCCTGCCTGGGAGTACAGGAACAGGTTTCCGCCGGCGGGCACAGGCAGGCGGTCAAAGGCCTGCATGGTGTCAATAAGCTCATCGATGGTATCCACGCGGATAACGCCTGTCTGCTTGAACATGGCGTCATACACCGCGTCGGCGCCGGCCATAGAGCCGGTATGGGAGTTAGCGGCGGCGCCGCCCTTTTCGCTGCGGCCCACCTTCAGCACCACCACGGGCTTCCTGGCGCTGACGCGCCTGAGAACGGCTTGCAGCTCCTTGCCGTTGCTGCAGCCCTCCATATAGATACCGATGACCCGGGTGGAGTCGTCCTTTTCAAAATAGGAGAGCAAATCCACAAAGTCCACATCGGCCATATTGCCGATGGAGATGAACTTGTTATAAAGGACCGGGACCACGCGGCCGGCCCCCTCCATAAGGATGGTGCTGGCCAGAGCGCCGCTCTGGGATATGAAGGTAATGCCGCTGGGCTCGCCAAAGGACGAGAAGGGCACGCCGGTATCCACAAAGGTGGTATCTACCCGGCTGCGGTTGTCAATGACGCCGATGCAGTTGGGGCCCACCACGCGGATGCCGTATTTCTCGGCGGTTTTCATCAAGCGCTCCTGCCGGTCGATCCCCTCGGGGGTCTTTGTCTCGGCGTAATCGGCGGCAGCGCAAACGATGAACTTCACATCGCCCTTCTCCTCCATACGCCGATCCAGATCGTCCATAACGCTGTAGATCATCTTAGAGGGCATGATCAGCACCACCAGATCCACCTGGCCCTCAACCTCCCGCAGGGAGGGGCTGCAGGGATAGCCCAGGATCTCTTTTTCCTTGGGATTCACCGGGTAGACCGCACCGCCATATCCCTTTTCCCGCATATTGCGGATGGCCACGAAGCCGGCCTTGGCCGGATTGGACGATGCGCCCACCACCGCAATACCGTTGGGTTCAAATAGTTGCTTCATTCGTTCTTTCACCTCATATCCTGATCTGAAACAGGGCCCTCAGCAGATGCCGTGCTGCCCTCCGTCCAGAACGCCCACCACCGCCATGTCAATGGGAGCGTTCTCGCACTTGCAGGCAAACCGGGCATTGCCGCCCCGGGTAACGAGCACATAGTTCCCTTCCCCGCAGCCGATGGTGTCAGCTGCCGCAAAGACCTGGTCACCGGGAACAAAGGTGCCGTCAGGAGCCAAAGCTGTTGTGCGAACCAGAACAATGCTGTGGCCGATCAGTTTCTCGTTTTTCACGGTGGAAATGACCTTGCCGATTACTTTGCAGACATACACGGTTGTGTTCCTCCTCTTTTACGGTGTGTGTATGCAAAGGACTCTGCTGCTCTGCCTTAGCATCACACATTTTTTCGGTATTTTCTGTCACTTTTCTTACATTTTTGCTGCTTATCAGGATTTTTTTAGTGCTTCAAAATCCGGCCTCGTTGACTATCGCCGGTGAGCTTGCCCTCCCAGGCGGCGATACGGCCGTCCTTGATGGTGGCCACCGGCCAGCCCCGAAGCCTCTTGCCCTGGAAGATGGAGAAGTCGGAGCGGCTCAGCAGCGCGTCCGGCTGCACCACCTGCTCCTCCCGCAGGTCCACCAGCACGATGTCGGCATCACTGCCGGGCATGATGGTGCCCTTGCGGGGGTAGACGCCGAAGATCTTGGCTGGATTCATGGTCATCAGCGGGACCAGCTTTTCAATAGGCAGCTCCTGGCGGAAAATACCCTCATTCAGCACCGAGGGCAGATGGGTGCCCAGGGTGGGATACCCGGGACCTGCGCCCCGCATACCCTCGGCCACCTTTTTTTCTTCGGCGGTCATAACGGTATTGTCCGTGCCAATGGTGTCAATAATGCCGCTGCGAATGCCGTCCCACAGGGCCTTGCGGCTCTCCGGCTCCCGGATGGGCGGCAGCATCTTGCCATAGGGGCCGATGTCGCTTTTTGTATCCAGGCACAGGTAGGGAGAGGTGGTCTCCACATACAGGCTCGGATGCTTCAGGCGGCGCAGGGCCTCCATAGCCTCCTTGGTGGAGCTGTGGACCACATAGGTCCGGGCCCGGAGCTTCTGCGAGAAATAGGCGGCCCGGATCACGGCCTCCCCCTCAGCAATATTGGGGTGGGTCCTGTTCCAGTCATCCAGAGTCTCCAGGCGGAGATCCTTCATATCCTCGGCAGCATAGTCGCACACGGAGGTGTTTTCGCAGTGAATGCTCAGAATCGGATTCACCGTAGGCGGCAGCTGCTTCATCTTCTCCATGACCCGGAGAATGAAGCCGTCCTCCTGATGGGGATACAGGCCGGGCACACCGCACATATACACCTTATAGGAGTTCATGCCGCCCTGAGAGTACAGGGGCAGCTCGTCGATCTGCTGCTGCTCGCGCAGAGAAAAGTGGGGGATCACATCTACCCGGGATACCTGGGGAATAACCTGGGAGAGATGCTCTATATAGGGAAGATAACTGCCTGTCCTGTTAAAATATGTACCGATGGTGGTCAAACCGCCCAAAATGGCCGAGCGAGACTCCGTCTCCAGCTCCTGCTCGAAGGGCACCATAAGGCCTATATGGGTATGGGGATCGATGATGCCGGGCAGCACATACAGGCCCCGGGCATCGATCTGCTGCCTGCCCCGGACGGCCTCTGTGGTCAAGGCCACCACCTTGCCGCCGCTGACGCACACATTCAGCTCTGCGCAGCCCATTTCCGGGATGACGCAGGTGCCGCCGGTGATGACCAGGTCATAGTCGGCGCCGGCCGCCGGCGAAGCAGGCCGCCACGGAAGGGGAGCCGTCACAGGTGCCGGTGCCGGTATTGGTGTCGGTATTGGTGCCGGCGCCTGCGTCGCCGGCGCAGGGATGGCGGAGGCCTCCACCAGACGGATATTGCGGCGATTGACCATTTCCCGGGCCAGATCCGTAAGCCGGTCGCCGGGGTTCATCACCAGTTCCGTCTTTCCCTCCTTGCTCAGAGCGAGAACATCATCGGTGGTGATGATCTTTTTCACTTCATTTCCTCCAATGCGCCCCGGAGCTTATCCAGCTCGCCAACCACCGCGGAGCTGAGCAGAGCCAGCTCGGAGTTGACAATGCACATATCAAAGCCCTTGGCGTACCAGTTTTTCGCCGCCTCAAAGCTCCCGGCGAAAATGCCCAGGCGCTTGCCCGCCTTGGCGGTCTTTTCCCGGAGCAGCATAATAGTGTCCGTGAGCTTGGGGTTGGTGAACTGGGCGAAAATGCCCATATCCATGGACAGGTCGCCGGGGCCGATGAAGAACATATCAATAAAATCACTCTGAACGATTTCGTCAATATGCTCCACGGCCTGCACCGTTTCCAGCTGCACCACAACATTGGTCGTGCGGTTCATATCCCGTCCGGCGGCCAGCTGCGTAATGCTGTCGCCATAGTCCCACAGGCGGGAGGGGCCGCTGCCCCGGCGGCCAATGGGCGGATACTGGCTGTACTCCTTCAGGCGGCGGATGTCATCCATGGTACGGATCTGGGGAATCAGCAGGGCGTCCGCACCGGCATCCAGGGCGCCGGCTACATTCTCATATGACAGGGTTGGGATACGCACCATGCCGTAGGTGGGGGTTGCCTTCAGGCTTTGCAGCATTTTCTGAACCGTCTCCAGGTGGATAGCATTGTGCTCGGCATCAATGCAGACAAAGTCGAAGCCGAAATGGCCCACGAACTCCGTAATGACCGGGTGGGGCGTGCCGATGAAGGTGCCCACCAGCTTCTTATCGGAGCAGATCAGATCCCGGAAAGCGGGCTTATTCAGGTTGGGCGCGGTGAGCTTTTGGCCCACGACCTCGCCGCCGGTGTCCGGTGTAAAGGCGGAGGAGCCGTAGCTGCCGCCCACAGGGTGACCGGTAGCCGGGCCGGACCGCTCCGCCGCTTTTTCCGGGCCCCGGGGCGCCGGGGCAGCGGCTCCGGTGACGATCTCCATACCGAAGGTCCGGAGGGCTTCCCGGGCCAGATCCGTCAGGATGGGCATTTGATCCACGCGAATGGTCTTAATGCCTTTTTGCTGGTAGGCCAGCACATCCTCTCTGGTAAAAAAGTTTTGCATAATTCAAGCCTCCCTCGTCCATCAATAGAGGGCAGTCAGGCTTTCGTCCGGGCGGGCAATGACATTGGTGTTGACCACGGTGCCGATGCGGCTGACCTCAGCCTCAGCGGCGTCAATGGCGGCACGCACCGCGCCGATCTCGCCCTTGATGATCACGGCGATCATGGCCTTGCCTGTGTTTTCGCGGCCAACGACCTCCACATTAGCAGCCTTCAGTGCTGCGTCTGCCGCAGCGATTGCCGGAACCAAGCCGACAACTTCAATGTATCCGTAAGAATCCATTTCCCTTCCTCCTTACTCCTTCTCGTCTGCCGACAGATCGAGTCCGATGACCTTTGCCGCGCCTTCGGCGGGACGGGCGATCACATGGGCGCAGTGCAGCTGGCCTGCTTGCTTGGCAGCGGCGGCACCGGCGTCAACGGCTGTGCGGATGGCGCCGATCTCACCGGTCACGGCCACGGTCACATAGCCTCCGCCGATCACCTCGCAGCCAACCAGCTTTACATCGGCGGCCTTGACCATAGAATCGGCGGCCGCAACGGCGGGAATATATCCTACTACTTCAATAAAACCCCAAGATTGCATCGTTTTTACCTCCCATCAGCACTGCAGCATATTGACCAGCTCCTCGGTGGGCCGGGCAATGGTATAGCAGCTGAGCAGCGCGTCCATTTTGTTGGCGGCGGCGGCACCGGCATCTACGGCCGTGCGCACAGCGCCTACTTCCCCGCGAACGATAATGGTGACCATGGCGGCGCCGATCCAGACCTTTTTCACGATCTCAACATTGGCGGCCTTCACCATTGCGTCCGCCACTGCGAACGCAGGGACATAGCCCTGGGTCTCTACAAAGCCTAAAGACTGCATAACTGTCTCCTCCTGTGTTTTGGCGCGGGCCCTCCGCGCAAATTTGTTTTTGGAAAAGCAGCGCTTCCCCGGCCCGGAACCGCCGGGGCGGCCAGGGGCTCCGGGGAAGCGCGCTGCGATCTTACTTCTTTGCCTCCGCCATGATCTCACGCATAGCCTTGCAGACAAAGCGGTCCTCCTCCGGGGTGCCGATGGAGATACGGTTGGCGTTGAAGTTGCCCCGAATGATAATGCCGTAGTCCAGCAGGCGGTCTGCGAACCACTTCACATCCACACCGGGATCGAAATAGATGAAGTTGGTGTGAGAGGGCCACACACGGAAGCCCAGCTCCTTCATGCAGCTGACCAGGATCTCACGGCCTTCCTTGTTGCCCTTCTTGGTCATTTCCTGGAACTCCACATCGTCCAGGGCGGCCTCGGCGGCGTGCAGGCCCATACGGCTGCAGCAGAAGCCGGTGGAGTCGCGCTGCAGGTATTCGATGATCTCGTTGTTGCTCATGAGATAGCCCATACGGGCGCCGGCCATGCCGTACAGCTTGGAGAAGGTGCGCACAACGATGAGGTTGGCGTCATCGCTGATGGCGTCCACCATGGTGCGGTAGTCAGGGTCCTCCACGAAGTCGATGTAAGCCTCGTCCACCACCAGCAGCACATGCTCGGGCAGCTTCTTTTGGAAAGCGTGCAGCTCTTCGGCATCGATGAGGGTGGCGGTGGGGTTGTTGGGGTTGCAGAGGAAGATGGCCTTGGTCTTATCGGTGATAGCGGCCAGGACCTTATTAAAGTCGGGCAGCAGGGTGTCCTCCTCCAGGGGGACCTCCACCAGCTTGCCGCAGCAGCGCTTAACATAGTTATAGTAGCTGGGATAAGTGGGAGGCGTGAGAATGATCTCATCTCCCTGACGGATAAACACCTCGGCAATGAAGCCCAGGCCGGCGGTAGCGCCCTCGGTGACCATGATCTGCTCGGGGGTCAGGCCGTGCTTCACGGCCAGCTTCTTGCGCAGGTCCTGTGCCCGGACATCGGGATAGCGGTTGGCCAGGGGGGCCTGCTGGCAAATAGCCTCAGCCGCCTTGGGGGAGGTACCAAAGGGGTTTTCGTTGGTGGCAAGCTGCAGCAGCTTGGTCACCCCGGGACGCATACTCTTGGACTGCTCATCAGCGCCAACCACATAAGGGGGTGCTTCTTTTACAAAATCGCTGACCAAATTCTTGACAGACATGTCTATTACCTCCATATACTTTGCATTTTACTGATTTCCGGTAGGAATAAGCCGCTAACAGTATAACGCCTTTTGCGCGGTCATACTGTTAACGGCGTTACACTTTTGTGTTATTCATCCCCTATGCCGGAGATATTGATCCTTCCCTGGAGCTTATCCATCTGCACCACGGAATACATACCGTCCTTTTTGGTAAGAATACTGTCCTTGACAAGGCCGGAGATGATGTTGGACACGCACACCCGGCTCAGCCCGGTGATCTCGGCAATGTCCTGATGCGTAAAGCGCAGGTACAGCTCCTTTTTACCGTTCTTCTCCTCGGAATACTGGTCTGCCAGATGCAGCAGGTAAAAGCATACACGGCCCTCACTGTGGCGGAAGCTCATAAGCTCCACCTGGGTAATGAGCATACGGTTGATGCGGTTGCTCTGCAGCAGCATATTGTAGGCAAGTCTGGGGTCGTGGCGCAGCTTTTCCTCCACCGCTTGCTTGGAGAGGACAAATATCTCCGCATCGTCGCTGACCACCTCGGCCTGGCAGGAGTTGGGGTTCCCGTCCAGAATAGACTGGTTTCCGAAAATGCAGCCCCTGTCCAAAACCATGGTAATGCGAAGATTGCCCTCGGGGGTGCAGAGGCACATGGCCACCCGTCCGAGCTTGATGACAAAAACATTGTCACAATACTCCTGCTGGTCATAAAAGATATGGCCGCGATCGTAGTGGGTGGTGCTGTGGTCTGCCGTGAGCGGCGACCAGTCCAGCTGCGGCATTTTGACCCACGGGGAATCCTCGTGATAATACTTGCGCTCGCTCATAGTATCCCTCCTTATTAAGAACAGTGAACCACTGCACTGCGTGTCAAAAAAGCCTCGCAGAGTTTGCCGCCCGCAGGCGGCAAAGAAGTAAAATCATTTTCTCTCGCGACATGTGCGTGAGAGAAAATACCTCTCAGGCTGCCAGTGTGCAATTTGTGCGGCTACGGCGCACAAATTATGCGCGCAGCAGACTGCAATCCTTTTGTCGGAAAAAACCGGAGGTTTTTTCGACAGCCTCAGCTGTGTACCACTGTAGGCAGATGATATTCCGGAGAAAATTATGCCTTACTTTTCGTCGTAAGCCTCTGCCAGGGTCTTAACGGGCTCGCCGTTGGGGCCCTCGTACTTGCGGCCCCAGCCGGACAGGACGGAGAACACCAGCACCACGAACAGGAACCAGCAGTGCAGGCTGGCACCGGCCAGGCTCACAGGGCTGACCTCCTGAACGAAGGTATAGCTGTCCATCAGGCCCTGGACGCAGGACAGAGCGATAAAGATGAATGCGCTGGTGACGGGGATGATCGCCGGCAGGGTGCTGCCGAAGCCGTCCATCAGGTTGGCGCGGCGATAGGGGTGCAGCTTCTTGGACTTGCCCAGATCGTCGGCAATGGGACCCCACATGATGATGGCGGGACCGTTGGCAGAGCCCAGGCAGATGGAGGAAACCATCAGGCCCACGGAGATAATGATCTCGGTGCCCACCACGCTTCGATTCAGCTTGCTGTTGACCAGGGCGTCAATGGTGCGCTGCAGCAGACCGCTGGCGTTGAGGATGCCGATGATACCGGCGATGGCATACAGATAGCCCACGGTGCCGATCATGTTGTTCACGCCGTCAATGAGGAAACCGCCCAGGGTGCCGTCCTGCAGGCCCATGACGTCAGAGGGAACCAGGATGCCGCTGACCAGGCCGATGACGGTACCGGAGATGAGACCTCAGGTGCAGGCGATGTAGATGTTACGCTTGATAAAGGCCACCACCAGCAGGATCACCACGGGGATCAGCATGATCAGGCCCTTGGGATTGCTATACTGCGCCAGAATGGCCTCTGCCTCGGCAGCGTTGGTCTCAGCGCCGGAGCCGCCGAAGATCACGAAGCAGACGGTGGCAGCCAAGGCGGCAACCAGCGCATACTTCATGCGGCTGCCCACCACGCCGGCCACATCGGCGGTGCCTTCTTTTCTGGTGTAGGTCTGGGTGGAAGCGGAGGCGATGGTGGTGTCGGAGATGGGGCCCACATTGTCGCCGAAGATGGCGCCGCTGAGGATGGCGCCGGCCAGGAATACAGGGTTAGCGCCCAGCAGCAGACCGGAGGGGTACAAAATGGGGAAGGCGGTGAACATGGTACCGATGGAGGTACCGGTGGCCGTTGCGATAATGCAGGTGGCGACAAAGGTAAATGCAGTGAAGCCGCCGCCGGAGAGACCGATCATGTCGCCCAGCCACACAAAGCCCTGGGCTACGCCGCCGCGGGTCATCAGCTTGCCGAACATACCGACAATCAGAAGGATCAGCGCCAGCTCATTCATGATCTTGGAGGACATACCGACTGCAACCGCATCCCAGTACTTACCCCAATTCTTGGAGAGCAGAGAGCCGATAATCAAGGCCACATAACCACCCATGCACAGGTGCATCATGTCAAAGGTCTTGAATACCACGAAGAACAAAATACAAAAAACTACAAATAGCAGAAGGGGAACCAGAGCAAAGAAGCTTGTGCCGTGAAATTCGACATCATATTTTTTCTTTTCCATTGCTTATCTCTCCTTTACGATTTATTACACTTTATTACACTGTATGTACTGATTCTTGGTGAAAAGGAACTCGGCGTCGGCAATCCGGCTGTCGCATTGCCAGCTCGTTATCAGCCTGCTGCCGTCCGTCTTTTGCGGATTTTCGGTGTAGTCGATAATGTCGCTGATGGCCTGTCCCACCGTGCGGCCTTTGCCGGTGTGCAAGGGCATCAGGCGCGTGGTTGCCATGCTGAACACCTCCTTGAAAAGCAAAACGGCCTGCCGAAGCAGACCGTTTGAAATGTGTTGATTTGCAAAAGGCAAAAGCAACCCGATGGTTCGACAAACAGGAAGTTAGCGATTTCTTTTTCCGGTATTTTCTGTCCCTCGGATTTCCTCGTGATAGAAATAATCCACAATCACCGGATGTCCCTGAGGGACTCTTCCATAAGGCATTTCATTATCCACAAAGGGACAATCATACTTCTTAGCCATTTCCTCAGCTTTTACTTCAACATTATAGTAATGTTCAAAAAAAGCTCTCTGTGCAATGCACAGGAGCTTTTTATATGCAGACCTCTATTTATTTGTGCTGCCTGCATCAATTACAGACTGAATCTGCTTCATAAGGGCATCATAGTTGTCCTTGTTATCAATTCCGCCGAGCATTGGTTCGCCTACAATATTGCCATTTCTGTCAACAAGTATAGTTGTTGGAAAGGCCATGATTTCTGAGGCATATTTACCGGCAGCACTAGAGGAGTCAATTGACAGATTACGATATTTGACACCCTGGCTTTCAAGAACAGAGGCTGCCTCTTTGATAGCTGTTTTATTGCCATCGAAGGTCTCAGTGTTGATGCCAACAACTTCTCCGCCCATTGATTTGATAGCATCATTTAATTCGTTAAGCTTGGATAATTCAGCGACACATGGTTTGCAGCCGGTAAACCAGAAATTGACGACTGTTACTGCATTACCGGAAAACAGGCTGTCATCAACCTTATTGCCATCAAAATCCTCACCGGAAAAATCACTGAATACAGATGAGGCTTTAGAGCTGTCCTTCTTGTTATCGTCTGATGATGTATTTTTGTTTTCAAGCTCTGCTATCTGTTCCTCGATTTTTCGTATGGTTTCAATATCCTCATTAAGTGTTTTAAGCTCATCGTCTGTGAATGAATTCTTGTTTGATTCTACGGTACCGGCAAGATAATCAGCATAATTTCCGTTTGGATTGGCGGCACCTTTGTTCATCATGCCAAATGCCTTGTTCCACACATCAGCGTGATCTGCAAAAAGCTGATTTTCCTGCTGATATAAATCATCAAGCCTGGAATCTGATTTGCCGGATGCTTCTGAGCCGGCTTCAGTCTGAGTGTTCTTAGAATCTGTTGTGGAAGCTTGCTTTACGCCACATGCTGTAAGTGATAATGCTATGCAGAGTGTAAAAATAGAAATAAATGATAATTTGTTTTTCATGAGTAATTTCTCCTTTAAAATAATAGTAAAATGTTTAATAGTTATCTGTTGTCATTTTTTTGACATGATTTTCCCATAAACCGGTAGCAGATGGCGTCCTTCGGACAGGCCTTTATGCAGGCACCGCAGCGTATGCACTCGGGGTGATCCGGTGTCTTACACACATCCACATCCATCTTACATGCCTTTGAGCATTGACCGCATCCGACACATTTGCTGCTATCAACGGTGATTTTGAGCAGGCTGACCTTATTAAATAATGAGTAGATTGCTCCAAGCGGACAAATCCATTTACAGAAGGGCCTGTAAAATAAGATACTTAGTACAATCACTGCAATTAAAATCATACACTTGAAAGAAAAAAGCTTTCCCAGCGCAGAACGGATAGCAGCATTTCCAATAGATAACGGTATAGCACCCTCTAAAACACCCTGAGGACAGATATATTTGCAGAAGAACGGGTCTCCCATTCCTATAGAGTTCGTTACAAGCATCGGAAGAAGTATAACGAAAACAATAAGAATGACATATTTTAGGTACCTAAGAGGCTTTAGTTTGGCTGTGGATAATTTCTTTCCGGGGATTTTATGAAGTAAATCCTGAAACCATCCAAATGGGCACAAAAAACCACATATAAATCTGCCGAGAGTTACACCGAGTAAAATAAAAAATCCGGTTATGTAGTATGAAAACTTAAATTTTGATGATCCGACAACTGCCTGAAATGCCCCTATTGGACAGGCTCCTGTCGCGGCAGGGCAGGAGTAGCAGTTTAATCCGGGTACACATACTGTTTTTGCATTGCCCTGATATATTTTACCCTTAAATAAATTTGGAATATGAATATTGGTCAGCAGCGTTGCTGCGGCCTGTATCCAGCCACGTATTTTTGCCAGTTTTCTTGATAGTAATTTCTTCTCCTTATCCAATTCCGACACACTCCAGACATAGTTTTATTGCTTTACCAAGCACTGTAGCCGCCTCACCTCTGACTGCACCATAGCTTACCATGGATACACCAAGGATAAGCAGAATGATTTGACATGTTTTTTGGTATTTCAACATAATGTTGCTCCTTTTTGTTGTATTGTTGACCAGCTGACTTTGGTATTATACAATATAGGTTGTAAAATTATTGTTAAGAAGCAGGAGAACATTTTGAGATTATTAATTGTTGAGGATGAGAAACAAATATGTGATATGGTTGCAAAGAGTCTGTATGCTGCCGGTTATGAGGTGGATACCTGTTATGATGGGAAAGAGGCTCTTGAATGTATACTGTCGGAGAATTATGATCTGATAGTTTTGGATTTGAATCTGCCGGGGATGGATGGCATGGAGCTTCTTAAGGAGCTTAGAAAATACAATGATGAAACTAAGGTTTTGATATTATCTGCAAGAGGTCAGATTGCTGATAAGGTAGAGGGACTGGATGCAGGAGCAAATGATTACATGGAAAAACCATTCCATCTGCAGGAGCTTGAGGCACGTATCCGAAGCCTGACAAGAAGGAAATTTGTACAGAATGATATATGTCTTAAATGCGGAGAAATAAAGTTTGATACGATTAAACGCGAGGCATATGCAAAGGAAGAGCCGGTTCCACTGACAAGAAAAGAGAATGGTATTTTGGAATATTTACTTATCAATATAGGCAGACCGGTGAGTCAGGAGGAGCTGATAGAGCATGTGTGGGATGCCACGGCAGACAGCTTTAGCGGAGCAATCAGGGTACATATGTCTTCACTTAGAAAAAAGCTTAAGGCGAAGCTGGGATATGATCCTATTCAGAACAAGGTAGGTGAAGGCTATAAAATACGGGAGGAGTCTGACAGATGAAAAGAATGTCGCTACAGTGGAGACTTACGTGCATTACTACATTGTGTATTGCTATTATATGTGGCTGCCTGACTATGTTTGTCTATAAAAATGGTGTGCATTACATCGATTCTCTGCAGGATGCGGTAGAGTCACAGGGGGATGAAAAAGGAAACAAATCAGATGAAATATATATCAGCATACCGGACGATAAGTGGGATGAGTTTGCGGATGAATTTTCGGTTCAGGTGTACAATAATAAGGCCGACTATAAAAGAAACAGTCTGATAATCACGGTTTTGCTGGCGCTTTTGGGAGGTGTCGTCACTTATTTTATAAGCGGGCATGCACTCAGACCAATCAGGGAGTTTTCAGATAAAATTGAAGAGGTACAGGCTCAGAATCTGTCTGATTCAAGAATAGAGGAAAACAATGTTAAGGAACTGAACCAGCTGGGTATTTCTTATAATAAGATGCTTGAGCGTCTGTCGGAAGCATTTGAGATACAGAGACAGTTTACTGCAAATGCAGCACATGAGCTGCGTACTCCATTAGCGTTAATGCAGGTACAGCTTGATTTATATAATTCTGCCTCTCACCCGGGAAATGATGCAGACACTTTGCAGACCATAAAAATGGTTACGGAACAAAATGATAAATTAAACAGGATGGTAAAGACTCTTCTTGACATGAGTGAGCTTCAGACGGTGGGAAGGGATGATAAAATTATATTGGATGCTATTGTTGAAGAGGTTTTGGCAGACCTTGAGCCTCTTGCCGTGGAAAAGAATATAAAGCTGATTGGAAAATGTGAGGATGCCACTATGATAGGCAGTGATATCCTTATTTACAGGCTTGTATACAATCTGGTTGAGAATGCCATCAAATATAATCATCCGCTCGGACAGGTTACAGTAACCGCATATCAGAGAAACAAGCATGTTTATCTGTCTGTAGAAGATACGGGAAGCGGAATACCAAAGGAGCTTAGGGAGAGAGTGTTCGAGCCATTCTTCCGTGTGGATAAATCCAGAAGCCGGGAGCTGGGTGGCGTAGGGCTAGGTCTTGCTTTTGTCCGTGAAATCGTTAGAGTACATGATGGCAGTATTTGTATCAAATCAGGCAAGACTGGGGGAACGATTTTCGAGGTGACTTTTGCACAGCATTCAATGTAGCGTTCCATTTTACACATTTGTCAAAAGGATCTGTTAGAAAGAATGGAAAGAAATGGTACTACCGCTTCTATGTAGAGGACGCAAGCGGCAAAATGGTTCAGAAAGAATATGCCGGAACCGAAAGCAAAAGTGAGACGGAAAAACTTCTCCGCAAGGCACTGGAAGATTATGAAGATAATAAATTTGTTGCAAAAGCAGATAACCTTACCGTAGGTGAACTTTTGGACATGTGGGCAGAAGAAGAACTAAAAACCGGGACACTCAGCAATGGTACAGTGGAAAATTATCTTGGTGCAATCCGCTGTATCAAAAAACACCCGATTGCAGACCGCAAACTGAAAACAGTTACTGCCGAACATTTACAGGCATTTCTTGATCTGCTTACATTCGGTGGTGAGTTTCCAGACGGGAAAGTAAAAAAGGGATACAGCAAAGATTATATCCATTCTTTTTCCGCAGTGTTACAGCAGTCATTCCGTTTTGCAGTATTTCCAAAACAGTTAATCAGTTTCAATCCGATGCAGTATATTAAGCTGAAAAAGCAGGCAGAGGAAGTTGACCTCTTTTCCGATGATGAAGTGGAAGAAGGTACACAGCCGATTTCACATGAGGATTATGAACGGCTTATCCAATATCTGGAAAAGAAAAATCCACCTGCTATTCTTCCGATTCAAATTGCGTATTATGCCGGGCTCCGTATCGGGGAAACCTGTGGTCTTACATGGCAGGACATTAACCTTGAGGAACAATGCCTGACCATAAAACGCAGTATCCGCTACGACGGCATGAAACACAAAAATATTATCGGACCAACGAAACGGAAAAAAGTAAGGATTGTTGATTTTGGAGATACGCTGACTGAAATACTGAAAGCTGCCAGAAAAGAACAGCTCAAAAACCGGATGCAGTATGGCGAATTATATCACCGCAATTACTACAAAGAAGTGCATGTGAAAAACAGGGTATATTATGAATACTATCATCTTGACGGAACACAGGAAGTCCCGACAGATTACAAAGAAATCTCCTTTGTCTGCCTGCGACCAGATGGCTCTTTGGAACTGCCGAGTACACTCAGCATTGTATGCAGATCAGTGGCAAAGAAGCTGGAAGGATTTGAAGATTTCCATTTTCACCAGTTGCGTCACACTTATACCAGCAATCTGCTTTCCAATGGAGCTGCACCGAAAGATGTACAGGAACTGTTAGGACACTCTGATGTCAGTACCACAATGAATATTTACGCTCACTCAACAAGAAAAGCAAAACGGGATTCCGCAAGACTTCTTGATAAAGTAGCGAGCAATGCTTAACTAAAAATTTCCCTTATTTCCCTTGCGGATTCCGCATAAGGGCAAAAATAAGGGAAAATACATATCATTTCACTATTTAATGGGCTGAAAAGCCTGTAAAATAAGGAAAGTTCAGGAAATCTCTCCACAAATACCGAGTTGGAAAGCATGGTGCTGGCCTGAACAGAATCCAGCAGATACTCCACATTCTGCGTAATTGCCGTGGGGTATGCGTTGCGCTTACGGAACTGCCGCCATGCGGAGTTGAAGAACTGCGCCGAGAACTCGTTCTCGAACACCACATGGAACTCGTCGATAAAGACATGGGTACGCTTGCCCTTCTTCCAGTTCAGCGTCACGCGGTTGAGCATGGTGTCCGTAATCACCAGCAGGCCGGTGGGCTTGAGCTGGGAACCGAGACCGTGAATGTCGAACACCACGACACGCTTGTCGAGGTCCACATTGGACTGCTTGCCGAAGATGTCCAGAGAACCGGTGGTATAGAGCTCAAGGGACAGCGCGATCTGCTTCGCTTCGGGCTCAGGCTGCTCCAGCAGCATATCGCGGAGGGTGCAGAGAGTGGGGATCGTCCCGGTGTCCGCCGCATTGCGGTACACATTGGTGATGCAGCGGTCGATAATAGACTTGTGCTGCGGGCCGACGCCCTTCTTGTCGATCTGCTCGATCAGAGACATGATGAACTCCGACTTTACAACAATGGGGTTGTTTTCACCGTACCCGTCCACCATATACATGGCGTTCAATCTGTCTCTGCCGCCGGCAGACACACGGATCACCGAGCCGAGATCGCCCATAGCTTCGATAAGCGGCGCGTATTCTCCCTCGGGGTCGCAGATCATAATATCATCGTTGGTGTTCAGAATGAGGAAGGTAATCAATTCCTTTGCCGAGAACGACTTACCGGAACCGGGAACGCCCAGCAGAAAAGCGGACTGGTTCAGAAGATTTGCCTTGTTGCACATGATGAGATTGTGGGAAATGGCATTTTCGCCGAAGTAAATACCGCCCTTATCCATGATCTCCTGCACCTTGAAAGGCATCAGCACCGCAAGGCTTTCTGTCGTGAGCGTTCGGAACGCATTGATTTTTCTCGTCCCGATGGGGAGCACCGTATTCAGTCCATCCGTCTGCTGATACTTCAGCGTCGCCATCTGGCACATGTGCTTTCTCGCTGTAGACAGCACCGTTTCCGTATCTAGGTCCAGCTGCTCCTTGGTGTCTGCGGTGATCACCATTGTGACCACCGCAAACATCATGCGCTGGTCACGGGTGGTCAGGTCGTCCAAAAACTCTTTGGATTCCTTGCGCTGAAGCTCCATATCGTAGGGAACCACAGCGGAGAAATTGTTGTTCTGATTCTGCCTTCTCTGCCAGCCGGTGATGTTCGTTTCCACGCCCAGCAAGAGGCGCTCCACCTCACGGACGGCTTCATCGGTGGGAATGGGAATCACATCAATGGACAGCATGAGATTGCGGTTTAGCTCGGTCAGCTCCGAGAACATGCTGTCCTTGATATAGCTGGCGTAGTCCTTGAGGAAAAGCACTCTGGCATATTTCTCGCCCAGCTTGATATGATCCGCAGCACGCTCTATGCTGTCTGGGCAGATGTAGTCACGGAAATCATGCCCCAGACGCGCCTTCCGGTTCATATCAAACGAGAATGCCGCCTCATCACCGGGGCGATAAAAGTCGTGGAGAATGCGCAGCCGCTCAATGGCGTTCAGGGGCACACACTTAGAGCCCAGATTTGCGAAATGGGCGGTCAAATCCGCTCCAATTCTCGCAAAATATGCCCGTGCTTCCTCAATGTCCTTCTTGGCCACGGTGATGGTAATATACTTTTCCTGCGTAATGCCGTTTGCTCCCGTCGCCTTGTCCAGGAGCATGTCATTATACTCCTTGCGGTACTCATCCAGCCCGTCCTGCTTCATGGGCATCAGGATGGATTCCTCAAAATCAGACCTGTTCAGCCTGTGATTGTTGATGGTGATCTTCGTGGTAGCTCCGCTGTCCAGACTGTTCAGAAGCTCCGAGTATGTCAGAAACATGCTCTCTTTATCCTCACGGCTTGCCACCAGATAGTTGATGTCCGAGAATTGGAAGGACTTGGAGAACTTATTCCCAACCTTGAAAATGCCATCCGGCCAGATGTTCTTGATGGGAATAAGGTCCTGCACTTTTCTCGGAACCTTAAACTTTTCCTTGTCCTGTGCAAGGATTGCTTTGATACTCTTAATCATTGTGCTTGGAAACCTCCTTTTCGCGTTCATCGATAGCGCCTTTCAACGCCTCGTAGTAGATATTTACCGGCTCGAACTTGATCTGCTTGGGCTCCAGCATTTCACTCCGGAGCCATGCCCACACAAATTGCTCTGCGGTCATGCCGTTGTAGTTCACAAAGCCCATCGCCGCAAAGGGCGCAGCACCGAGGATGCACATCCACGAAACCGTTTCTGTTCCCACATGGGGCTTCAAGACGAAATACAAAAGCACCGCGACACCAACAGCCAGCAAAGAAAAAACGAACTGTCTGAGGGACAGTCCGAAAAACATAGACTCGGTATAGTTCCGAATCTCTCTATTGATTTTGACCTCCATTTTCATTCCTTTCCCGGCGCAGAGCCTCTTGAAGCTCCCCCTTGCAGACACATTCCTCTGCAAGGCAATTTACTTCGCCTTTCTTTCTGCCGCCGTAGTAGAGACAATATTTGCAATCGCAATCAGCCACGGTATATCCGCGCCATTGATTCAGTACACGCTTTGCCATCTCAGATGCCCATCATCTCCTTTACAAGCCGGTCTGCCATCTTCACCGCGCCGACCAGAATGAGCATGTTGAAAATCAACTCACCGATGTAGCTCCACACCATAGAAGCCGGAGCTGCATTCGGATCAACAACCGGCGGGCTGGACGCAAACACGGAGAAGATGATGCAGGCCAGAACGATGATTGCACCCTCCAGGCACACCGACGCATAGCTTTTTAGGAAGCTCTTTCCGATGTTCTGCGTAGGCTCTCCGGCAAAGGCGGAAAGCGGAACCGGCGCAAGTGCGGTGTACATATACATTTTGAAAAAGCGGCCATATACACTCAGAATCATCACGAAGGACAGCACCCAAATGAACAGGCCGCCGATCAGCGTCACCGCCCACAAGGGGATAGACTCAAAGAATCCGCAGTCCTCCACCGCTGTGACAATCTCCTGCGGCAGCACCGTTGCCTGAGGGCTTCCAAAGCCGGCAGAATTCATGATCGTACTGACCACGCCCTGGATAATCTCCAAAATTGCCATCATCAACTCCATGCCGTAGGTAATCAGGCCTTTAGCAATCGCAAAACGGACGAATAGCTTCACTGCGTGCTCCGGCTTTTTCAGCTCGGCAAAGGAGCCGCAGGTTTTCACAACTCCCACTACGAAAAACAGCACCAACAGCGCATAGCCGATGGCCTGCAGCGCTCCGTGGATGCTGCAAATAATCGACCAAATCGAGCCGCCTTTGAATGTCTGCGGTGACTGCGTGATCAGCTGCCAAATCTCAGACAGCTTATCGTTCCATACTTCCAACGCATTTTCGAGGTTTTGAACAACCCAGTTATCCGACATTCATTACACCTCCCTTCGGGGCGGTCTTTGCGACCGCCCCTTTTTCGGAAACCGGATCAGCCAACAATGAGGTTGAGGATTTCCTTGGCAAAGGTGATGACGACGCCGCCGGCCAGGGTCAGGAAACCGTTGGAACGCTGGCTGGGATCGTGGGACTGGAAGCTGAGACCGACCTGCACAATGCCCCAGCCAAGCAGAATCAGGCCGACCGCACGGATGAGGCCGAAGATAAAGTCGCTGAGGTTGTTGACGACGGTAATGGGGTCGCCTGCGGCAAAGGCGGTCACGCCCATGCTCATGGTAAGCGTAAGGGCGAGGACAGCCATCACATAAATGCGGTAGCCCTTCTTGACCTTGCCGGGAATCTCCGGCTTGTTGATGTTCTTCTTCGTATTAAGTTTCTTCATTGTCTTTTTTCTCCTTTTCATCAAGTAGTTCTTCCAGCTCCTCTTCCGAGTAGAGCAAGAATTCGTGTTTTTCTGCCTCCAGCTTTTCGGCGTTTTTGACAGCCTTCTTGTCGAAGCTGAACGCCATGGAAGCGATACTTCGGGTATCCTCGCCGTGAGTATAGGCCGGTGCGGAACCGTCCGTCGTAAGCGCCACATTGGGATGATGAAGGATATCATACTTGAGATCCCGGATGGGGCGCTCTCCGCGTATAAAAAGAAGTGCGTACCGGTTATCCAGCATACGCACTTCGTCAGGTGTCATCAGCTCTCGTCCGGCAAGCTGATAGTTGGTGGAATAGCTTCCGTTTCTGCCGCGAGACCGTCCGTAGGTATTTGTATCGATTGTCTCCTTGCCCAGCAGCTTGGAAACATACTCATGGGTACTCTGCTCGTTGCCGCCCAGATACAGAAACTCGTCACAGTTACCCACGATGCTCTCCCATTGCTTCTCAAACAGAGCCTTCAACTGCGCAAGGTTCTGAATGATGATGGAAACGGAAATCTCACGGCTTCGCATGGTGGACAGGAGCTTATCAAACTCATCCGGCAGGGCGACATTGGCAAACTCGTCCATGACGAAATGCACATGCACGGGCAATCTGCCGCCGTGAACGGAGTCGGCCTGATAGTAGAGCTGCTGAAACAGCTGGGTATAAAGCATACCCACGATGAAATTGAAGGAACTGTCGTTATCGGGAATAACGGCGAATACCGCCGTTTTCTTTTCGCCGATTTGCCCCAAATCCATTTCATCGCATTGGGTAATGCCGGCCAGCGAATCCAAATTGAACTTTTCCAAACGGGAGACAAGGGAAATCTGGATGGATTTCAGCGTCTTGGCGCTGCCGGAGTGATACGCCCGGTAATACTTGAGGGCGATATGCTCCGGGTTCCGTTCCTCCAATCTTTCAAACAGCTCATCGAGAACAGATTGATACTCCTCGTTGTCCTCCTTTACATCGCCGGCTCGGATCATCTCCATAACCATGGAGAAGTTCTGCTCATCGGGCGGAGCCTCATAATGGAGATAGCAGACAAGGGCCTTGAGCAGCATCGCCGCCGTCTGATCCCAGAACGGGTCCTGTGTCTGACTTCCTTTGGGCGTTGTGTTCTTAAAGAGGTTTGTGGTAAGACGCTGAATATCGTCATCGCTGCCGATATACACGAACGGGTTGTAGCAATGGCTTTTCTCCATATCAATGAGGTCAAGGACTTTGATCTCATAGCCCTTCTCCTCCAGCAGATGGCCGGTATCCCGGAGAAGTTCACCCTTTGGGTCAAGCACAACAAAAGAAGTATTCGCATTCATAATGTTGGGCTTGGCGTAGAAGCGTGTTTTACCTGCACCGGAACCGCCGCATACCAGCACATTCAGATTTCTGCGGTGCTTTCTTCCGTCCAGGCCGATGGCGACATTTTGCGTCAGCAGCTTGTTTTCCGTCTTATCCTTGTTGGCATATTTCTTGTTGACCGAACCAGCCGCGCCCCATTTAGCTGATCCGTGCTCTTCTCGCCGTCTGTAATTGTGCTCCGTGGAGAGATAGACGCCGATGGCGATCCCGTACACCAAAAGCAAAGTGAGGACAGTTTTTACACTGTCCTCACAAAGCTGTATCTGGAATGGGTTTTGCATCACCGATCCGAACTGCTGAACCAGTCCGGGCAATCCATCCTTTAAGCAGGGAGCAATCAACAGGCCGAGCCACACAACCGGAATTATGCCGCAAAGATAAAGGATCACATTCTGCTTGGAGAGCTTATCTTGCCTCACGGTCGGCTCTCCGTTTCTCTTTCTTTGTTGGGGCATCAATGACCTTCAGGATCAAATCGTTAATGTCTTCTGTGGGCTTTTCATCCCGGAGAAGATCGTTCCGGAAATCCATCAGTCCGCTGACCATCAGACGCTGCTCAAAATCGTCCAGCGTGACGACTTTCTTTTCCTCAGCCATATTGGGGTACCTCCTTATCTCGCTTCATCCCTGCGTTCCTTCGGCTTCATGCTCTTGTCCAGCACCTTCGCCATGTCGGACGAGATCTCATTGGCCACATCTCTGATCTTGGACAGCTCGTTTCTCACACTGCGGGCATCCATGGTAGAGAAGCCTTCGGGAAGTCTGTCAAAGCGGAACATATCCTTTGGCACATTGTACCGGCTGCAGAGCACATATGACACGCAGTAGGCGGTAAAGGCATGGTCACTGCGCTTATATGCGCCGTCGTCCAGATGCGCGTGAGCAAGCTCCTGAGAAATGCCGCGGAAAATGTCACCGGCCTCCAGCCCAGGTCTAACATAGATTTTCTTGTCGTCGGGACGATATACCGCGTTGATGTTCTCCGGCAGCTTTTGGCTGATCTCGATGGGGCAAGGTGCATTGTGGATGATGGCTTTCAGAAGCAGCCGCTCGTCCCGCTTCATTGCGGGGCGGTCCTTGGCCTTTGCGGTCGTCTGGGAAATGTCGAACACCTTCTTGGAGTTGTAGCTGACACCCACGGTGCCGTCCTCCTTGGTGTATTCCTCGCCGGGCTCCAGCAATACGATTCCGCTTTCGCCCTTTTTGATGAACACGCCGTTATTCTTCCAGCCCTTAAAATCCGAAAGCTGGGTGGCATCAGCTTTCTGGGCGGTAATCAGAACCGCATTGCCCACAGAGTAGCGGTCGAATCGCGCCTGCACATCCAAATAGGCCTGGAAGAGGCCGCCGTCATTTGCCATGCGCTGTGCAGTCTCATCAATCATGGCAAAAGCGCTCTCGCGCTCCTGCTTTTTCTGCGCAGCCCACTCCTCTTTGTTGAAGGAAACGAAGCTCTTATCCTCCGTACTCTTCTGCGCGGGGGCATTGAAAATATCATCATAGTTTGCCATGGTCATCTCTCCTTATCTTTCTTCTTTTTCGGAACGGGCTTGTGCTCAGGTGTCCTGCTGGGCTCGTCCTTGGTTTTCTGCGCGGAGCTCGTCCTCTGTCTCTGCTCCTCCCGGATCTCCTTCATTTCCTGCCGGACAGATGGGCGGGAGTGTTCCATAGGATCAGAGATACCCCTGACGGTTTTCTCGCGCTGATTTGATGTAGGCTCGGATGGACGGGATTTCGCAGCCGGGCCTTGCGTGGGGTTTTGCGTTTGTGCCTCCTCCTTATTGGGCGCAGGGGCAAGAAGCGCATCCAGGAAGGCCTCCTCCTTGTCCTTTTCCGTGGTGCTGCGGTCGGGAACAGGAATGTCCGCGTCCTTCTGTTCCTCCTTTGCCTTGACGATTTCGGTGCGCGCCGAGCCGATGTCTGCGGTGGCAATGCCGAAGCGGTCAAAGATGCGGTTGATCTTGCTGGCGTCCTCTGCACGGACAAACACATCGGTGTGGCCGTCGTTTGCTGTCTTGTCCTTCAAAACGCAATACAGGATGCCGTATTTCTTTGCCTCACGGCAGAACTTTTCAAGGTCTCTGTCGCCAATGGCAAAGACCTTGAGTTCCTTTCCGCTGCGGAGCATACTGTTGAGCCGGGTTTTACCCCGTGTTTTTTTCTGGTCCTTCAGCACCGCATAAAGCAGCACCGCCAAACGCTCAGCGGCCTTCCCACTGATTTTTGCAGCCACCTCAACGCCGTTGAGTGTCATCCTCACGACCTGCTCGGCTGCTTCTCCTGACGAGTAACTCATTTTCTGTTTTCTCCTTTCGCTCGATTTTCTGCTGCTCGATTTGCTCAAGATTCTTACGAACCTGTTCCGACCTGTTAGCGATGTCGGTGCACAGCACAATATCCTTTCGGCAGGTTTTCAGCTCTGTGGTCAGCTCCGCGATCCGGGCTCTTGTTGCTTCGGCACTTTGAGAATTATCTTTTCTTATGTGCCGCTTCAGTTCATTCTTCAGTCCCGTGCGCTGCTGCGTCAAAGCTTCCACCTGCTTTTCCTTTTCGGCCTTATAGCCGTCAAGAGCCTCCACAGTTTCAAGTCCTGTTTTGGCAAGGAAATCCGCCTGAGCAATGTATCTGTCGAGCTTTGTCACATCCTCACGCAAAAAAGCCGACACCTTTTTTACAGATGCCGGCTTATGCACGATGATGTGAAGCTCATAACAGTAATATAGGTACAGGGCGTAAAGGCCGGTGGCCTTCTTCGCTTTCTCCTTGTATTGGTAATAGGGCGCTTTCGTGTCCTCTGCCACCTCGGGGAAAGGCGTCTTGCGGCGATAGTTGTTCTGAATCCGCTGCTTGATGGAATCCAGCTCGTAGTATTCACCCAGCTTGTCCAAGCGGAAGTTCTTCCCGCCGTCCACGACCCTTACAATGGGATGAACTCTCGGAGAACCCTTCGGCGTTTTTGTAATCACCTCGTAGCCCATTTCCCTCATGACACGCTGGAACTCACGCTCCGTAGTCGAGGCGAGGATCGCCCTGTCAATATCCTCGCGTATTCTGCTGCGCATGGTCGGCTTGCCGTTCTTCTCGGCCAGCCATTCTCCGTAATTGGTTCTGCGGTCGGCAGGGCACTCTATCACGGAAATCTTGGCTTCCCGGCACAGCCGGTCGGAGACCTCCCGCATCCGTCTGTAATCCGCCGGTGAGTTATAGAACTTCTTGCCGTCCACATCGGAAACGGAGTTTATGACAAAGTGATTGTGATAATGCCCGGTGTTGCAGTGGGTAGCAATCACCACTTGGAAGCGGTCGCCCCACAGCTCTCTGGCAAGGGCGACTCCAATGCTGTGTGCCGTATCTGCATCCACTTCATCTGCCTTAAAGGACTGATAACCGTGATAGCAGGACCTGCCGCCCTCATTTTGCATCAGCCGTTTTGTCTCCATGAACTCCTGCGCCGCCGTTTCCTCGCTGTGGAGATTGAGGCAGGTGACATAGGCTCTTTTCTCGGTTTTCATTTCGTCGGCAGCATATTCCACCACGCCTTCGATTTCATGAAGCTCCGAGAGCTTTTCCTTGTCATGCGTTTTCTCCGGATTGCGGGCGTAATTGATGACCTTGTCCACCCGTCCTTTTATGGGCCAGATCGATGTAACCGCCATTACTGATATTCGGAGGTGTACGCATCAGATACCATTTTCGTGGCGGCTCTGATTTCCTCCAATCCCTTCCGAAACTGCGGCATATCCGGCACATTAGTGGTGTTGAATCTCTTCAAGGTCTGATCCAGATTGTACCCCGCCTGCCGCATGGCCCGAAGCAGCAAGGGAATATCCGCAGGCGGCGCTTCCTTGATTTCCTTGTCAGCTACACTGCGGCGAACAAAGCCGCCGATGGACAGCCCTGCTTTCTTTGCTTTTTTGGAAAGCACGGTCAGCTCGTCCTTGGTGAAGCAAACCTCCACTCTGCAATTTCTTTTTCTCAAAAACACTCATCCTTTCTGTTGGGGTTTCAGGGGCATTGCCCCAGACAAGCGGAATCTGTACGGACAGATTCGTTGCTTGTTAAGACAATGCCACGAGAACCCCATATTTCATTCTTGTTCTGCGTAGTTCAAATAGGCTTTTTCTGTTGAAGCAGCAGTCTTAAATCTCACTGTTGTTCCTACGGGTCATCTGACAGACCGAAGAAATTATCCCTGTTCCATGTGGCTCCAAAATGATGCCACGATGTATAAAGATAGTTGAAATTGGCTCCAAATTGATGCCATTAGAAGCTTTCGAGGAAATCCATGATGCTACTTTCGTTCTCATCAGATGCAGAATCCGTATCCGGCTCAAAAGGAATGTGGAGTGAAATACTACGAAGTTCTTCTGAAATAACCTTTCTCAAAAGAGCCTCAAGGGTCGAAAGCTTGTGTGCGGTATTGATTGAATCAATCACTTCTTTGTTGATCGGCCCACAGCTGCTGCTATGCAGCAGTTCCCATGCGTTTCTTTCATCCTCGATGTCCAAATTAAACCGGATACTGATTCGCTTATAGCTCATTGTGGTGTTCCTCTCCTAAAGCTCAGCTGTGCGAGATATTCATACCCCTTCGCCGTAGCGCAGATGTCGTCATTGATGGTCACACGGGACGCATCGTACACACCGAAGTTGCGGATCAGGCAGCTGCCGCCGCCGAGAACATACAGCCTCATCAGCTCCGGATTATACTCGTGCTCACGAAGCCGCTGAAAAATACCCTCCACATAATCGGTAGCCGTGTCGGTAATGGTTTTCAGATAATCCTCCTTGATGTCTGCCGTACCGAACCGAAACACCCGGTTGATAATCGCCTCGTCCACGGTTGTGTGATGAACACGCATGACATTCTCCCGCACAGCCAACAGGCACTGGTGCGTACCGTATTTCTCGGTAAACATATTCCCGGAAACCGGTTTTTTGTCATTGATGAACATGATGTTCATGGTGCCGTTTCCAATATCGCAGATCATGTTTACGCCCCGAAAGTCAGAGAGTCGGTCGGCCACCGCCGCAAAGCCCTGTGGGAACACATCCACGCCTACGATCTCCACATGGTAGGAGACATTTCGGAACGAGAAGTCTACGGCCTTGTTCTGCATCAGATAGTTCCTGAACTCATCCCGCTGACCACTGACCCAAGTAAGAGGAAGACCTGCCGCAATTCTGATTTTGCCGCAGGTCATTTTTCGGATATTCAGTTCCCGCGCGATGGCCGCAAGCGCCAGCACATAGTAGTCCAAATCTTTCGTCTTATCCGCAAGGAACTCCTTGTGCCCTTCACCGATCAGGTAAAACTTGCCTTCAAAGAAAAGCAGATTTTCTTTGAATACCGGCTCTCGGTCATAGGCGGAGAGACTTGCCGGGAAGCAGCAGTTTGCGGTTTTGATATTGCCGTAGCCGCTGTCGATTCCGATTATGATTACATCGTCGATCATCTTCATGCCATCACCTCCATCAGCGCTCGTGGTCCTTTTCAGGCTTATAGGGAACGGCCTTGATTTCCCCGCCGACACGAAAGAAGCGCTCCGGATTCTGGAACTGCTTCGTGTAGCGTTCCAGCTGCTCCTTGTTGAGGGAGCCAAAGTACGGCGTGCTGCAATCGCAGATGAAAAAGGGGCCGAAGATAATGTCCATCTTCTCCCTGTCTTCTCCGTAGATGGCTCGACAGGGCCGCATGCCGTTGTACTTGCCCTCATCGTTGCAGACGATGCAGACCTGCTCTTCAAAGGGATAATAGGGCTCGATCAGCCCGCCGACCACCCTCTGCAAATCGGAAAGCTCCGTCCCGATCTCTGCAACTCTGGCAACCTTGCCCGGTTCACAGAGCACCACTTTGATTTTCTTCTCTTTCAGGGGCTCGGTCATATCCGGGTCAAAATCCACTTCCCGAAAGCCGATGCTGTCGCAGAAATGGAAGGTGGATTTTTCCTCACCTACGACCTCAACCACATCCGAAACGGAAAGGGACCTGCCCCGGTATCCGTCCGGGTGGTCAAGGTTGAACATCTGGTACACTTCTTCCAGGGTGCCGCATTCCACCTCGCCCTCGAACACCTTGTCGTAGATCTCGCTGCGAAGCGCGGCAGAGCCCTGAAAGCGCTCCAGATTTTCGTAGTTCAAGAAGGCCACATTGTTCTCGTCCCGGTCCGGGTTGATCTGATAAATTGCAATGTTCATGTGCGTTCCCGCTCCTTTCTTTCTCTCATAAGTCCTATACGGATTTTCAGCTCGTCATTTACATCTTTCCCACGTGAGGGCGGCTCGTCATAGACCTGGTATTTTCCTTGCAGCCCGCCAACAATTCCTTTCACAGCACCTCGTCCGACGGCATCGTTATCCAAATGCAGATGGATTTTGCGGACGGATGGGTGCTCGTCAAGAAATCTGCTCAAGGCCACCGGCACAACAGTCTCTCGTTTAGTCTGAAACACACCGGCTAAAGACAAATAAGTTTCGCTTTTCCAGTCGCGCCCGGCAAGCAGCGCCAAGGTTGCGAAGCTCAGCAGGTCAATGGCGGATTCAAACACATGAATGTGCTCCGCATTCGGCTTTCCCTCCAAGAAAAAAGAGAAGTGCTTGTCACTGCCAGTCAGTTCGCCTTTGTAGCTGCTGACGGTGCTGCGCAGAGCGCCATATCTCGCTTTGCCGTCCTTGTCGTACCCTACGAACATCGCATTGTGGTAATCTGCAGACTCAAAGAGCAACCTGTTATCCAGGCAATAACGGATAATAACCGGGTGAATTCCTCGGCTTTGCAGGTATTTCTCCACGCGGTCCGTTGTTTCGGACAGCTCCGGCATCAGCAAATTCGGATGCTTTCGTTCCTTCTGGCGATAGAAAACGGGAGGCTTTTCTGCCTCCCGTCCGAGAATGATTTCTACGGCCTGCGTGAAAGGAATGCCCTTCACCTTGATGAGATAGTCCAGCGCTGATCTGCCGCCAATGCCCTGTGAGAACCAGCACCACTTGCCATTGCTGATTCGCAGGGAGTCGTGCTCTCTGGTGCAATAGGTGTTTCCGGACACATGGACAAGCTCCTGCGGTTCATAATTACGGAGGTAAGTCAAAAGATCCATTTCCTTGGCCTTGGCAACATCCTCCGCAGCAATATAGCTCATAGGGCATCACCTCGCTTCACGCCGGTCTCTCAGGAAATCGGCCCGGATGACCGCATTGGCTCGGCACTCGATGGTGTCCCGGATGTTGTCCATGTGGTCGGTCTCCCGCTTTTCAAAGTCCTTGAACACATCTGCAAGGGGACTGGGCGACTTCAGGAGTGCCTTGCACTGCTTATCGGATAGGTCGTATTCCTCCAGTGCCAGCACAATGTCCTCCCGCACCGTGTACTCGTAGCAGTGGTTCAGGATTTCGTCGGGCGGCTGGGAAAGCAGCCACTCCCGATACTTCTCCTGTTCTGCGAACACCTTCTTATATAAAGCGGTGTTCAGTTCTTCGTTTGTCATTTTGCTTCCTCCTTCATAAAGATTTAGCCGCCGATGAGGGAATCGCCGGCGGCTATGTAGCATTCAATTGAGAAGTTGAACATATTTTTAGCCAAGTTCTCAACGGAAGTGAACTTTGACAAAAAGAAAGACCGTCCACTTTTTCAATGAACGGTCGGATCGGGTTGTATTCCGTTTTGCAGGGAACTTTTGCCAGATTTTTTCTGCTGTATGTTCCCCGTGCTGTCTTCGTTATTCCGCTTCTTCTTCAGCGTGAAAACCAGCCATAAATCTTTTCAGCAGAAATGTGCAGAAGTACGGAAATGTATATATCCTGTCCTCATGCCCGATATTGTTCTTTGAGAACTTAATCCCATATCTGATATCCGGGTAGTGATCAGAGGTAATCAATGTTTTCATTGATTTTGCCCGCCCACTTTTCGCCTTTACTTCAACAGGAATCAAGGATGCGGTTGAACGAATGAAGAAATCGGCTTCCAGCGTGGAATCCTCTTTTTTGTAATAGAACAGCTTATATCCTTGCTTGATGAGAGCTTCTCCTACCATGTTCTCATAGAGGGCTCCCTTATAAACACCCAGGTTCTTATTGGCTCTTAAATCCTCCTGCGATTCATCATCCAGCATGGATACCAGAAGACCCGTATCCGCAAAATACAGCTTGAATGTGTCAGGTTCGTAATTACCTCCCAATGGCAGTTCCGGAAACTCCATGCAGTAACAGATGTTGACCATACCTGCATCCGAAAGCCACTCTGCGCATCCTCGATAATCCCGGAATCTTGCGCCGGATGCCACCTTGGAAATCTGGAATTTTTTGTTTTCCCTTGCAAGCTGCGGCGCAACCCGGTTGAACACATTGATAATTCTTGTTTGATCGATTCCGGTGGCATACTTGCGAATATCTTCTTTATAGTCTGCTATGAGCTGCTTCTGCGTATCAAGCGATCCCTCAAAGGTGTTTCGCTCGATATACTCCGCGACGACAGCAGGCATTCCGCCAAGGATATTGTAATCCAGAAACAGCGAATGGAAGACATTCATCTCCAACTCGCTAAAAGGATTGAATTCCTTCATATGGGAAAGCAGGTTTTCTACCGTGTCATCTCCATAGCCCTTTGCCCACAAGAACTCCTCGAAATCCATCGAAAACATCTCATAGTCTTTTTTATACCCTACGCTGTTGCTTTCGATCTTCTTGTAATTGACTCCCAGCATTGACCCACTGCAAATCACATCAAACCGCCCATCTATGCAGAAGAACTTGAGCGATGTTGCAATTTCCGGAAACTCCGTAATCTCGTCGAAGAAGATCAGCGTCTTTTCGGGCACAAACTTCTTTGTCGGGTCAATGAGTGAAATGTTCTTGATAATGTCAGCGGCTTCATATCCGTCCGCGATGATTCCCTTGTATTTCTCGTCGCGGACAAAATTGATCTCGATCACATTTTCGTAATGATCGGCAGCAAAATGCAAGATCGATTCCGTTTTGCCTATTTGACGGCTTCCCTTGACAATAAGGGGCTTTCTGTTTTTATCTGCTTTCCATTCCTCTAAGAAGGCATCTACTTTTCTTTTCAAATACATCTGAATCACTCTCCAGCATGAGTTTCCTGCTTCATTATACACAAAACATGGGCGATTGTCAATCCGTTTCGCACATTTCATGGGCGAATTCAAGCTGCCTCGCGCACATTTTAGATTATCGACCTCATTAGTTTATGATAGCCGCAAGGTTTTTACTCCCTGCGGCTATCATTGGTTACTTCATGATTTTCAGTAACAGCGCATTGACATCTTCAGTCGGTTTGCCCTGCGCGACCAGCTTGTTTCGGAACCCCAGGAGCGCATATTTAGCGAGCCGGAGTTCTTCCGGATTTAACTCAACAATTCGCTTATCCTTTTTGCGTCTGAACATATCAGGCACCTCCGTCCTTTGATCTGGCTTCATTGTAGCGGCGGAAGTGCCGTGCTGCAAATGTGCGAATGATGTCATCGCTCCCTGTCATCGCTGGAGCGGCTCGGTTCTTCATCGGCTCGCTCACCGTCCACGATCTCATTCTCCTTCTTGTCCAGATTGAGCAGGGCGTTCAGCTCGTTCAGGCGGGCGGTTTTCGCTGCAAGCTCTTCCTCCTGGGGGAATGGCTTCTGTACCTCGGCCTTTGCATTTTCAAGCTGAACCCGCGTATTTTCCAGCTGCTCGACACACGCCGCCATCCGTTCCTCAAAAGCGCCGAGGGTGTTATCCAGTCGCTGAATATTGCCGAAGATGTCCGTGCCCAGCGTGACCGTATGCCGCAGCTGATGAATCAGCGTGATCTTATATTCCCGGCTGAAGGTGTCGAAGGACAGCTCCATATCGAAGCCACGGTACTGACCGATGGGAATCGGATTGGGGCTTGTCATGGACTTGCAAAGCCCGAGAATAGCATCGCCGGCGGCCTTCTTTTCTCTTACCGTGCCGCCCGGCATAAACATCGGAGAAAAGCCGTCCTCGTTGGGCTCGGTATTTCTTTTTCGCTGGTCAGTATCCGCACGATAGCCCTCAATGCGCTGCTCCAACGATTTGATTTTCTGGGGAAACTCCTTCAAAATCTGATCCTCCAGCGAATAGCGTTGGCTCAGATGGTTGGCCTTGAGCAGCTTCAGGCGAGACACATCAATGTCCAGATCCATCTTCTCCTTGATGTGGGGATTGCCGGCGCACAGCGCCTTGATTTCCGCATAGCTCAGGGCTGTTTCGTCAATGTCCTCCGCAGAGCGCACCGGGGATTTGCTGGTCATGATCTGCCCAATGAACTTCTGCTTGGATTCCACCAACTGATACAGGTAGCTGTCGAAGGTGTTCTCCGTAACATAGGTGTAAATATCGACCTCCTTGTTTTCGTTGCCCTGGCGGATGATTCGTCCTTCCCGCTGCTGCAGGTCAGTCGGTCATTTTTTGCGGACAGTTCAATACATGCCTGTCTGTTTCGCTCCCTGCTCCTGCGTTTGCTCTCGTTTGATTTCTCCCTCTGTATCTTCTTGGCACAAGCAGGACAATACTTCGATATGCCAGAGCGGGGAACATATTCAACACCGCACACCGTACAATTCTTAGGCTTTAACGCAGTCCACCGCTTTGTCGGTGTGATATGTAATTCACCGACAAAGCCGATGAATTTATAATAAATCTTGATTTCCTGCCGCACCATTCCGTCTGTAAGTTTCTCACGTTCCGAAACAAGTATCTTGTCTATAAGTGCGTTTATGATGGTTGCGTCCAGTTCCTTAATGCCTTGATAGTTGCGGATTAGGGAGAGGAAATCACGGACACCCTGCGTCTTCTCATAGCTGTCGCTGAGCGTTTCCGTTACCTCTTTCAGCCTTGCTTCAATTTCAAGCTGTTCTTTCTGGTATTTTCCCGACATCATCTCAAAATTCCGCTCGGTAATACGCTCCATCACCTTATCTTCATAGAGTGAGGAAAACAGCCTGTCCAGTTCTGCAAGGCGTTTGTTCAGTTTTCTTTGCTCCTTTTCCAGTGCCTTTGCCTTGCTCTGGTCTGTTTCCGTGAGCCGCTTTTCAATCGCCCTCACTGCCTTTTCATCATTGACTGCCATATCCGCAAATCGGTTGATGTCGGTGAGGACAGCGTTGAACAAGTCCCTCGCTTCAATGCTGTGTGCGGTACACATGATATTACCGTATCTGCCATAATTATTGCAGGAATATTGTACGCAGTCGATGATGTCGGGGCGTTTCCTCCTGTTGGCACTCATAGCCCGCATCGCATAGCCGCAGTCCGCACACTTAATAACGCCTGCAAAGATGTTCTCAAAGCCGCCCTTGTTTTCTGGTAATCTGCGGCTTGTAATAAGCTGCTGTACGGTATCAAATTCCTCCTGCGTGACTATCCCCTCATGGGTGTCTGGTATCACTTCCCATTCTTCGGGCAGCTTAGAGGGGCGTTTCTTGCTTTTCATGTTGGCGGCAATCCGCTTGTAGCCTGCAAGGTTTCCCGCATATATCGGGCTTCTTAAAATGCCCCTTACGCTGTTCTCGCTCCAAATATAACGGTTCTCCTCATTCTCCTCAAAATACCTCTCATAGCCTGTTGCCCCCTGCTCCGCCGCATAAGCGGCGGGGCGTAAGATATGCTGTTTGTTGATGTGCTTGCGGATTTTGGCGATTCCGTTGCCCGCTAACGCAAGGTCAAATATTTCCCTTACCACATGGGCAACTTTGTCATCTATCAGCAGATGGTTGTGGTCGGCGGGGTCTTTGACGTAACCGTATGGTGCTGTCGTCCCCATGAATTTCCCCTGCTGAAACCTCGCTCGGTACGCCGATTTTATCTTGACCGACACATCGGCGGAATACATTTCGTTTAGGATGTTGCGGAAAGGCGTGATGTCCATAGCGGATTTATTGAGCGTGTCCACGCCGTCATTGACCGCTATATACCTCACATTATGCTCTGGGAAAAACACTTCCAGATACAGTCCGCAATCAAGATAGTTCCTCCCCAGACGAGATAAATCTTTCGTGATAACGCAGTTTATCAGACCGCTTTCAATGTCCTTAATCATGTTCTGGAAACTTGGTCTTTGGAAATTTGTACCAGAGTAACCGTCGTCCACATACGTTTTTGCTAAGTGCCATCCCTGCTTTTTCACATAATCCGTGAGGATGGATTTCTGTGTCGCAATG
>OOCZ01000396.1_pt1 | contig 35999 bp, 40 predicted proteins | sample 1671631 | NCBI WGS metagenome assembly OOCZ01 (sample SAMN06348176, study PRJEB24527) | human gut metagenome | reverse complement strand
CACGGAATTGCGGCCTACATATTATATCACGCCCAGCCCAAAAAGAAAACCCCGCAGTTCCCGACTTCTTGACAAGCCAGCTGCTTCTGATTACAATACGAAAAAAGAGTTCGCAGACGTTCTCTTTGCATATTTCAGCCATCAGCTCCGGGAAAGGATTTTTTCATGGAACCAAAAACAAAACAATATCTGCTCATAACCGTTGTAGGAGTCACGCTTTTTGTGGCGCTGCTGCGGCTTTCTTCCGTTCTGGCATTTGCTGCACAGCTGGTAGATCTGGTATTGCCCATTCTGGCAGGCGGCATTCTGGCACTATTTATCAATGTGCCTATGACCGGGCTGGAAAAACGGCTGAAACGCCTGTTCTGCAAGGCCAAAAAACAGCCCTCGGATAAAGCGCTTCATCTCCTGAGCTTCTTCATCACCCTGCTGGGTGTTGTGCTGGTGTTGGTGCTGGCGCTGACATTGCTGATCCCGGAGCTGGTGCAGTCTTTTCACAGCCTCTATGTACAGATCGAAGCAAACATCCCCCGCTGGACCGCCTATCTCAGCGCACAGGATGCCGACATGGGGTGGCTGATGAGCTGGCTGGAGGGCATCGACTGGGAGCAGCTGCTTCACAGGGTCACCGACAGCATCGATACCGTGCTGGTCAATGCGGTAGGTGCCGTATCTGCCACGGTAAATATCGTGGTGACCGCATCCTTTGCCCTGATCATCTCTGTTTATATGTCCGTTGGCTCAGAGAGTCTCTGCCACCACGCCCGCACATTGGTCTGTGCCTACCTGAAGCCCAGCCACTCCGCCTGGCTGCTGAAGTTCTGCCGGCTGTTCCGGCAATCCTTCGCAAACTTTCTGACAGGGCAATGCAGCGAGGCCGTGATCCTTGGCGTTCTCATGGCCCTTGCGTTTTCCGTTTTCAAGATTCCCTACGGCAGCCTGGTGGGAATGCTGACCGCCATCTGCGCCATCATCCCCTACGTCGGAGCGCTGATCTCCTGCGTGGTCAGCGTGTTCCTCGTGCTGTTGGTGGATCCCGTTCTGGCCGTGCGCTGTCTCATTGTTTACCTTGCCGTACAGTTTATTGAAAACCAGTTCATCTACCCCCGGGTGGTGGGAAAATCCGTGGGACTTTCTCCGCTGTACACCCTTGTGGCTGCTATGATCGGCGGAGAGCTCTTTGGTATCATCGGCATCATCTTCTTTATCCCCCTGACGGCGGTGATCATTGAGCTTGTGAAGGAGGATGCCTGCCGACGCATACAGGCAAGAGAACCTCAGCGATCCGGGCCGTCTGAGCAATAAATTCTTCACCCCCAGTGCCACATCCAGAATCGTGGTGTGCTGCAGCCGACTGTTCCGGTGCAGGTGCGGGATTGATATGCATACAAAAAAACCGCTGCTCCTGTGCATTTCCCCAAATGCAAGAGCAGCGGCATTTTATTGCGCCGCTTTCGTTTTCTTTTGCAGCGCTTCGTGCATATATCCCATCAAAATCAGGATCACCAGCAGATAATACGGAAAAATCGCGATCGTGGTGTGGTTTGCGATCACGCCGAACAACGGCGGCATCAGGCAGTTGCCAATATAGGCGCTGGCCATCTGAACCCCAATGATTGCCTGTGACCTGTCCGCACCGAAGCGGCCCGGCGTTGCATGAATGATGCTGGGATAGATTGGAGCACAGCCAAGACCAACCAGCAGCAGCCCTGCCAGTGTCACTGCTTCCCCAAGCGGCAGAAGAAACGCCGCTATCCAGCGGCAGGAACAAAATAACGACGCCGCAGGCAATTAGAACCTGCCCCATACGAACCATCTGGGTATCATCGAATTTTAAGGTCAGGAAGCCGCACAACGCCCGTCCCACGGTGATGCCGACAAAGAAAAGACTGGCAAAGCCGGCGGCGGTCTCCGGCGCGATTCCCCTGTTCAGCACCAGATAACTGCTGGCCCACAGACTGGTGGTCTGCTCCAGAGAACAGTAGCAGAAAAATGTAACCAGAACCTCTTTTACGCCCGAGATCCGGAAAATCTGTTTCAGGGTCAGCGCTTCTGCCGGGACTGCTTCCCTCTCCTCGGCATTCGCGCCCGGTTTCGTTTTCCAGAGCGGGAGACTCAGCAGAATAATGATCGTCAGCACCATCTGCATCACACTGATGACCCGATACCCCGTCTGCCACCCGGCACGGGAAGAAAGCGCCGCGCCCATGATGTAGGGCCCGACCGAGGCTCCAATCCCCCACATACAATGGAGCCAGCTCATGTGGCGGCTGGCAAAATGGAGCGCCACATAGTTGTTGAGTGCCGCATCCACGCTTCCAGCCCCAAGTCCATAAGGAATTGCCCACAGGCACATGGCCCAGAATGAGCTGCTGACAGAGAACCCGAACAGTGCTGCAGCAGTCATGGCCACGCTGATGACCGTAACACCGCCTGCTCCAAACCGGCGGGTCATCCGGTCACTTTGCAGGCTGGAGAGCACTGTTCCCACCGATATGATGCAGAAGATCACGCCGGAATAGGAGACAGGAACCCCAAATCCCTGATAGATCGAAGGCCACGCAGCCCCCAGCAGAGAATCCGGCAGGCCCAGACTGATAAAAGAAACATAGATCACCGCTAACAGCAGATGGATCATTTTGCATTCCTCCTTTTGATTGATACAATTATATCACAACAGAAGAAATGTCATTAGGATAAATCCCTCAATTTTGTACAACAAAAGCGTCAATGTGGACATAAGTGCATGATTTTGAAAAAACTTGATTAAAATCCGTCTGCATGTGCATCCATCACACTGCTCTCTGCCGCTTATCCAGCCGCATTTTGTCAGCGATCATCGCGATGAACTCCGAATTGGTGGGCTTGCCCCGCAGATTGTGGATGGTATAGCCGAAGTAGCTGTTGAGGGTATCCACATCGCCCCGGTCCCACGCCACCTCAATGGCATGGCGGATGGCCCGCTCCACGCGGCTGGCGGTGGTACCGTTTTTAGGATAGGAAATTTACCTAATTGTTGTGAGGTATTCTCCGTTCTTCACAGGTATAGGCGCAAGTTGTTTATCGTGCCCTTATTATACCAGATGCTGGGGCATATATCCATCGACAAATCGCTCAAATCCGACAACTCAAAAAAGAAAAGTCCATGAAAATATCAATGCCCAGCGGCACCATATTTTTCCATAGACTTTTCCTCCATTTTGATTACTTCCTGGCGTTGTTCTCCGCCCTCAGCCGTGCAAACAGTTCGTCTGCTTCGATGGCCTCCTTGGTGAAGGAGTTGTTCTTCCACCAGTTGATAATGGCCACCACAACGGTGATAAGGGTGCTGACCAGTTGCTGGAGCTGCTCGTTGTCGATGGGCAGCGGGCTCTTGTTGAACGAAGCCAGCAGACTGTTCAGCAGTGCCACGATCAGGCAGATGGTTCTCGCCCAGGTCGCAGCACTTGCATTGGTATATTTCTCCATTTTGAAGTCCTCCTGTTCAGACTATGTGATCTTCCCGCAGCGGCAGTGCCTTCATTCGCTCGTATAGGTTCGTGCCGGTGCCGTTGCCCTTTAGTTCGTGGTACGCCTCGTATACAAACCCCACGTTGGTCAGCCCTTCCGAGTCAACATACCCTTGCTGGATGTAGTACCGGCAGCTCTGATAGAGTCTGTCGTGGAGCAGAGCCTTCACCGCTTTTTTCAGTGCCTTCTGCTCCTGGATGGTGGCGTAGAACGCCTTCCCCGCCCATCCCAGTGCCGCCGCGATGATCAGGGAGACCACCTCGTTGAAATGGGTCATGATAAAGCTCTCCGTGGGCTTCACGCTCCTTTCACACAGGTAAGGCCGGCTTTCGCAATGATACTCGGGTAATCCTTGTAGACATGGTTCATGTCCACCACACCGCTCACACCAGCCACCTTGCCCTTGGAGCTGTACTGCCACATACCGTGCTTGCGGGTCGGCCGCTTGTTCCGGTAGTCCGCCAGCCATAGGTCAAAGTCGTTCAGCTGCCACATGTTCAGGTTGTAGTCGGCAAAATTCGAGTAGGTGTACAGGATCGCGTACAGCCCCCACTTTTCGATCTCCCTGAGCTCCATTTTGACAAGTTCCGTCAACTCAGCTGCGGGCAGACTTTTCAGACGGGGGTCCTCCACGTCCATAGCAATGGGCAGCTCAAAGCTCTTTCCTTCCAGGCAGGTCTTGAGCAGGTTCAGCTCCTTCTTTGCCATGCCTTCCGTTACCGCAACGGTGTAAGCATATACGCCAACTGGCAAACCCACAGATTTGGCCCCGGCATAGTTCGCTTCAAAGCACGGATCGACATAGAGCTGCCCGCTCTTGGTGGAAACTGCACGGATCATCACGCCACCTACTTTGCCGCTGGCCTTGACTTTTTTCCAGTCAATGATTCCCTGCCAGCGGGAAACGTCGATGACATCAAGCATTCCCCTGCTCCTTCAGTTTCTCGGCCAGCTGGTTGCACAGCTTTTCGTACTCCTCTTCGGTCAGGCTGTCATTGGCAAAGAAGATATCCAGCTTCTTCTGCATCCTGTCGGTCTTGCCGCGTTCGATCAGGCGTGCACAGGTGTTGTAGAGTTCCATTTTGATTCCTTTCTGCTCACGTTCCGCATGAGCCATCTTAATGTAAAAAATCGCTCATCAGCATTCCTTTTCAGTGTGCCAATAAGCGAAACGATACAAATGGGCTGACTCGACTCTTATTCCTCCGGCGTAACCCCCAGCTCCAACATGGTCAACCGGTACTCCTGATCCACCACCAGGCTGTCGGTGTCGGTTTGGGCGCTCTCCATCTTAGTGAAGGATTTCCGCAGGTCCTCGTTTTCTGCCTTGAGTTGCTCCACTGTTTCCGGCATCTGCGCCATCTTGGTTTCATGCTCCTGCTGCCGAGCCTGTTCGTCCAGTTCGTCCTGCGTGTACTTGATATACCGCTGGATCGGCACTGTCTCATCCCAGGCGGGCTTCGGTTCAACACCGGGAACATCGATAACCTCTTCTACGATGGTGCTGCCATTGGCAAGATATTCGATGGGGACGTAATGGCTGACCTGCTGAACTCCAGCAATCGCGTCGTGGTGCACGATCTCCGTGTCATCCACCAGCCGTCCCAGTGCCAGGTCGGGTTCGCCGATCAATTCTACGCCGTTTTCGTCTACGATTTTCATGTTATCACCCCACTCTCTGCCAAATATTAGCTGCATAATATGGATTCATAATACTAAAAGAACTTCCGCCGCCCGTACTGCCAATATACAGGGTGTGGTTGTGCCCGCCTGCGCTGGAGGTTGTCACACTCGTAGCTCCACAGTCAATACCGGTCCATGAAGAGTCAAAGCTGCCGCTGCTGCTATTACCCGTGATAGTATGCGTGTGCGAACCAGCGCTTCCGGTACTGATGGTATGACCGTGACTCGGCAGATGTGCTGTTGTCAAGGTTACACTCGTGCTTCCTCCTGAAGTCCCCGCTCTGAAGCTGCCCCCTGCGGCGAAAATAATGCAGTTTTTCAGCTGTGTCCATGTAGTTCCGGCATAAATCGCTGCCGGGCTTGTTGATACAGCCATCTCCATTACAAAGTCCACCGGAGGAATCCATTCAGATGTTGTAAGCCCTACGACTGCACCAGTCATATAAAATTCCTCCTCAACCGATTCGTTCCCACATATAACGGACGATATATGGGTTCAAAATACTGAAACTTCCGCCACTGCCAGCATTACTCAGGCTGACGCTGTGAGAATGGCCTCCAGCACTGGATGTAGTGACTGTTGTTACACTAAATCCCTGTACGCCACCCATTGTTCCCGTATAGCCGTTTGAAACTGAAACTGTTGCCGTATGAGTATGCCCACCAGCACTTGACGTACTTCCTGAATGCGTATGACTTGGTAAATTATTCACTGATAGCGTCACGGAAGAACGGCCCCCAGTCGATCCATTCCCGTAACTTCCGCCAGCGGCAATGATTGCTCGGTCTTTGATCTGGCTCCAGGTAGTATTGGCAAACATAGAGGCAGGGCTTACAGAACTATTACTTTTCCAGACAAAACCAACTGGAGGAACAGACTCTTCCTGTAAAAATCCTTTTACGATGCCTAACGCCATTTAAGAAATCCTCCTCCAAACATACTTTCCAACATAAGGATTTAGGATACTAAAACTGGAACCTCCGCCAGAATAGCCTACGGATACCGTATGGGTATGTGCACCAGCGGTGGAAGTGGTATAGGTCCGCTCGCCGATATAATATGGTGAATTATCATCTCGATATCCCAAATATGAGCCAGGCCCCGTATAAGCGGTCAACGTATGCGTATGATTCCCGACCGCCGTGATACTGCCGCTGTGACTGTGTGCTGGCATTTCAGCAACAGTCAATGTATGTGATGTCGAACCACCAGTGCTCCCAAGTGAATAGTTTCCGCCTGCTCCAATGATAAAATAGTTTTTGATCTGGGTCCAACTGGTATTGGCATACTGGGCAGCTGGACTGGTTGGACTGCCCGTAGACATGATAAAGCCGACAGGAGGAACCCAGCTTTTGCTGGAAAGTCCAACAGGACCTACTGCCATTTTTAATTCCCCCTTAAGTCGGCACGCGTTCCATCAAAAGCAACCTCAAGTTAATTGCGCTTGAGGGTACTGCTTTTGAATAGAAGCGAGTATATCCTGCGCCACTTCGGCACATGCTGCCAAACCCTGCCGATGTTGCCGCAGAAGCACTTTCGGGCTTGATCGTCGCACTCGGCTCCAAGGCATCGGTACAGCCACTCACGGCTGCGCTGGATTGGTACGTCCACCCGGCGCTTCTTGCATCGGAATCGGTCGTGGATGTCCAGCTGTTGGTAGCGAGGGTGATATCGTAGGCCCGGATGATGGTACCAGATGGCCCCTGCGGCCCTGTGTCCCCCTTATCTCCCTTGAATGCGCCCGAATCCGCCGCTTCCTTCAACGCCTTCATGGCTGCGTTTGCGGAATCCTTAGCGCTTGCCTTGGATTCCGCCGCACTCGCAGCAGAATCCTTTGCATATCCTGCTGATTCACTGGCACTGTTTGCGGAATCGTTTGCATATCCTGCTGATTCACTGGCGCTATTTGCGGAAGCCGTTGCCGATTTTGCGCTTGCGTTCGCACTCCTCTTCGATTCCATTGCTGAATTGGCCGATTCCGTGGCACTGGCAGCCGATTTGTTCGCGCTTTCCTTTGCCGCATCCCGTGCCGCTTCGGCCTGTTTCAGCAGCTCCTTCATCTTCGCCAGTGCATCCGTGATGGCGCTTTTCACCCACTCGATGGCACTGGCGATGTACTCTCGGACTTCTCGTCCGTACAGTGCCTTTCGGATGCCTGTAATGATCTTGTCAAAGTCCATCTGATTCCGTTTTACCTCCTTCTGGTCACTCCATTTTGAAGTTTCAGCTCTGGTTCAGTCCCAGCCACTGGTTCAGAAAGCTGATGATAGCGTCCATCACGCTCTGGATCTTTTCCTTGACCGCTTCCACCTGCTGCTGTTTCGTCAGCTTTTCCGGGGTCAGGCCGAAACTGAATACCTTGTTGTCCAGCGAATCCAGCGGTAAGGTCAGCTTCACACATACCAGCCACTGGTCCAGCTCATGGGGGCTCGAGATGATCCTGGTTTTCTTCAGGAACCCCAGCCGCTGTACATCCTCGCCACCGTCTCTCCGGTCGTAGGCCGTCAGGGTCATCACGGGCTCCACGCTCTGGCGGTAATTGTCTAGTTCTTCCTGCGCTTTTTTCTTCAGGTCAGCGCTGGTAACATTGCCATCCACCTGGATGCACTTCTCGATGATACCGTACTTTGCTTCTGCCGCCTCGTCCCGCACTGTTTCCGAGATCGCGCTCACGGTGGTCGTCTTGAAGATCCACCAGCCGCTGGTGGTCGTCTGGGTGCCGTAAGCTGTCACTCTCGTCACGATGTCGCTTGCCATCTGTTCGAGGTAACTGAAATCCAGCAGGTTCACGCCAAACTCGATGGCCTGGGTCGTTTTTTCATCGGTGTCCAACAGGTAGTCAACGTAAATGCGCCAGACATCTGAACCGTTGTCTGCCTGCACGATGCGGGTGCGCAGGTACCCATCATACTCGTCAAGCAGGTAGGTTTGCAGCAGGTTCCACTGGCTCAGGAACAGCGTGCCCTGGTTCGTGGTGTCGATGGTGTTTCCCAGCTGGATGGTCACCTTTCCGATGCCGAACGTCCCGTACGGCCCCTGATAGTAGTCCTTGAGCGCCGCAACGGACTTGTAGAACAGGCTGTCGGTTGGTACAGTGCCGTCGCTCTTGGCAGTCAGGAAATACGTCCCGCCGTCTATTTTCGGAGTGTAGTTTTGCAGTTGCCCCAATACACCCGTCACATATACTCTGTAACTCAGGTCGAACTGTTTTTCGGTCTCGGTCACATACCCAAGCCAGATCGGAACGTCGTCCTCCCGCACCTCCATCCAGGTTTTCTGGAATTTCAGTGTCTTGTAGATGGGGTTCGTGTATTGGCCGATGGCCGAGTTCAACTGGTAGGGGATCGTCGCCTCAAAGTTTCCGAATTCATTTTTGGCCAGGTTCAGGATGGGTTCTTCCAGGAACCGGTTCGAGACTTGTCCTTCCACCGCGTCACCCTGGGAATCGAAGATGCACTCCTTGCTCGCCCAGCGGTATCCCAGGGCGCTCACGCCGCCAAAGGTGCCGGTCGTTTTCTCAATGGCACCGGCATATACTTTGTATCCGATAGCTCCTCCCTCCTCTCTGCATCCATTTTGAAATTTCGTAAAATGTCCTTCGTCCAGTCCAAAGTTACCGCACTGCCAAGGGCTCCACTACTAGGGGAGTTTACAGATACGCCGGTTGATAGTAGAGCCCCACGGTCATGGCGGCCGTTGCTGTCAGCACCACTTCATATACGTCATACCGCAGGTCGTTGTCCACGATGCCAAGGTCAGCCCTCGTGTTGCTGGTCAGGCTCACCGAGGTGGCCGTGTTTTTCAGTCCAAGCCGCTTTGCCTCGTCGTAAGGCCAGCTCCGGCTTTTCCGCAGCGTTGCCGTCAGGGTCCCGCCGCTTGCCCCGCTTCGCTCCACCTGGATCAGGCTCGGCTTCTCGCTGGGCGGCATCGGGAACTTGAGCGTCTCCCCAGCCTTGATGGCAAGGTCTTTGCAGTACGGCAGGGCTAGGTCGGTCTCAAACCCGAAGTCATCCCAGAGCCAGTCCTCCCGGATGCTCTCATATAAAAACTTGAATGGATATAAGGTGTATCCCAGCGTGATGAGCGAGTGCCCATTCTGCTGTTTGATGCCTCCGTCCACCCAGATTCTTCCCAAATAAAAGAACGCCGGGTCATCCTCCAACCGCACACGCACCTGTCCGGGCGTAGCATTGCCCTTGTGTAACATGCGAGAAAGATGATCCAGCGCTCCTGCGCCGATGGGGCTGGAAAGGTTGCTTCCCCTCCACGCATCGGTGTCAAGATAAAAGTCCCAGGTACCTTCCCTGCTCTTGAATACAGGGTAGCCTGTTAAGCTGTTGGATAAATAGGTCGTGCCGTCTCGTCCTGGGACATCCACCGAGATGACCTTTTCCACAGGAGGAGCCACCACCGGGCGGGACGAGGGGATCATTTTCCAGTCATCCCAGGTGTTCTTGTCTCCGATCGTGATCGAATGGTACATTCTGGCTCCTCCTTTATAATAATGTAAGAACTTTAACTCAGCAGATCGTCGGGTGGCTGAAGGTCATAAGAGATCGTCAGCGTCACCCGGCCATCGTTGCCGTTTTTCACATTGCTCACCCAGCACCGGCCCTTGTAGGTCTTGGACTTGGCGGCAGTAAAAATGGTCCCGCCCAGTTCCAGCGAGACCGTGCATGTCCGCCCCTGCAAGATGCGCATCAGGCGGAAATAGGTGCTTGTCCAGTCTCCCTCTCGGCTTGACCAATCGGGATAAAGCTGGATGCTCAGTTTTGTTTTGTCCGGGATTCCACAGCGCTCCCGCACCTCGTCCACGGCGTTTCGCCCGTAATCATCCCAGCTGGAATGGGGCGAACCATCCGCGACATAGTAAAAATCCCAGGTTCCAGACGAGTTCTTGAAGGTCCGCTTTTTCAACGGGGTCTTTTCGGGACTGCCGTGATAAGGTGGGAACTCCATGGTCTCATATTTTTCGTCAAAAGCTTTGATGTGGATGGGGTTCAACGGGATCAGGTTGAAGTCTCTCGTGCCGTACTCCTGTAACACACCATCCGCATCCGTCACCTGAAAGATGACACCTGCATAGCTCGGGATGGTCGAAGCAATGGAGGTGTTCAGTGAACCCTGATCAGCCATTTACTTTCTCCTTCCCGAAATTTTTCCTAAGCCTTCGTCCACGTCGTTGATGATCTCGCCAACGAGCTTCCGGCCGTTCATCTGGACCTTCATGTTGGCCACGGCCCGGGCAATGCTGTCGATGTGCTCGCCCAGTGCCTCCACGCTCGAAACGATGTCGGCGTTGGGGTTTGCCTTCTGGTCAGCCTTGTTGGCCTCTTCCTGCTGGGCCTTGGTCACCTCGGCTCTGCGCACCACGTTGGCGGCAAGGCCTGCGGTGCGCTCTGCATTCAGGGCGACCGTGCCGTTCTGGAACAGGGTGTCGTTCAGCCAGTCCACTCCATTTTGAACGTCGCTCATGTCCACTACGGGCTGGATGCTGGGTTCATACTCGAAGTCGTCGCTGGCAATGTCGCCCACTCGCTGGGCCAGATCCATCATGGTGGAAAGGGCCGTGTCACTCACGTCCTGTACGCCCTGCACCACGGAGTCGGTCTCGTCGGTGATGCCCTGCGCCAAACCAAGGCTCAGGTATTCACCAATGCCCGCCATCACACGGCTGGGGGAATGGATCCCAAAGAAGTCGCAGAATCCATTCACGATGCTGCTGCCGAAGTCGCAGATGCCGTTCCACACCGCACCCGCCGCACCGGTAATGCCCTGCCACAGGCCGGAGACCAGGTTTCCGCCCACGTCCACCAGGCCCTGGAAGCCGTTGCTGATCCAGTCCCACAGGTGCGAGAAGGCATTTCCCAGCCAGTCAAAGAACCCGCTGAAGAAATCACCGATCTTGTCCCAGTTGGCGATCAGCAGTCCGCCGCCTGCAATGGCCGCGCCAATGAGCCAGCCTTCGGGGCCAATGGAGCCCAGCACGCTCATCAGAGTGCCGCCCAGTTCTCCCAGACCGCCCAGTAAGCCGCCGGAGCCGGTGATCATCTCGCCGATGCTGCCAAGGCCGCCCAGTGCTTCTCCCAGCAGTCCCGTGCCGCCCGTGGCAGAGCCCAGCAGGCCGCTCATGTTGCCCAGGATGCTGCCAAGGTTCTCGGTCACGCCGGTCACCTTGACCACCTGTCCCATCACCTTCAGGGTACCGCCGCCCTGGGCCAGCGCACTGAAGGCTTTGGGCAGTCCCAGCAGAGCGTTCATGCCCTTGCTCATCAGCAGGCGGCCGAACTCCGTGCCCATAAAGTCCAGCACGGTGGTAATGCCGCCGGTCACTGCTCCGCCCCAGTCACCGCTCACAAGGGCGGTAATGGTGCCAAAGAGGTCGGTGATCACTTCGGTCACGCCGTCCTTGGTGGCCACGCCAAAGGCTCTGCTGAGCTTCGAGGCCATTTCCGGGGCGCTCTTCTGCACCTGTGCCCAGACGCTGTTGAAGCCCTCCTGAATGGGCCGCCAGTTCTTCGAGATGGAGTAGCCCAGCTGCATCATCATCCGCTTGCCGGAGTCGTCCAGCTCAAAGGCATCCGCCAGATTTTCCGCAAAGCCCACAAAGTTGTACTGTTCGCTTTGCAGGTCTGCCAGTGCGTCCAGTGCGGTCTCGCTGTTCTTGCCAAACTTCTTCACAGCCTCGTCGTACTTCAGCTGCTTGTTCGTCACTTTCTTCAGGCTGTAGCTCATGCTGTCCAGTGCCGTACCCACGCCAATGATGGCGGTCATGGTGCCCTGGGTGGCGGCTTTCCGTGCCTGGACGCTGTCGGCTCCGTATTGTTCCACCGCAGCCTTGTAAGCATCCTCCCGGCCCGCAAGGTCACCGTCTCCGTAGAGCTTGGCCAGCATGTTCTGCCGGTTGGTCACCAGTTTCTCCTGCTTTTCCAGGTAGGAGACCTTGCTGTCGTAGGCATCCAGCTGGGCCTGATTCAGCTCGTTGATGAGCTTCTGCTGTTCGGTCTGTGCCTCCAGATACTGCTGGTAGGCCGCCTGGGTCTTCTGGCTTGCCTCACCGAACTCGTTTTTGATGGCGATGTAGTCCTTCTCGGTGGCCAGCAGGATCTCCGCCTGGGTCCTGATCTTCCGGTTGATGTAGTCGATCTTCTTGTTGGACTTCTCGGTCACCTCGGCGCTGTCCTCGTACAGGGCGCTCCACAGCTCGTATTCGTCCTCCGCGGTCTTGGCATCGGTCTCGTACCGCTCCTGAATGACCTTCAGGATGCTGTCCTGCTTGCTCCTCTGAAGCTCCGCAAGGGTCTTCTGCTCGCTCAGCAAAGTGCCGTAAGCGTCCTTGGTCTTGCTGTTGTTCGCGCCCACCTTGGCCAGCAGGGTGTCGTACTGCTCTTTCGCAATGGCCACCCGTTTGGTCTGGAGCTCGATCTCCCTTGTCAGACTCTCGGTCTTTTTGGTGATAAGCTCTTCCACCGTGGCCGTGTCGCCGCCCGTCACTTCCCACAGCGCGTATTCGCCGGTGGCGTTGGACATCTCGGTCTTGTTGGCCTTCAGCTGGTCGGAGAATGCACTTGCCAGTGTGTCCGCCAGTGACTTGCCGGTCTTGGAGGCTTTGGACTTGGTGGTGTCGCTGCCCGCTCCGTCCAGTGCATCATCCACGGCGTTCTGGTAGTAGTCGGTCAGCGCGCCAAAGGGGTTCAGCTTGCCCCATGTGCTTTCCACAGCATTCTTGATCTCCTCCACAGTGGAGGGGGTCTTGTTGCCGGGCTTCTTGATGCCGCCGTTGGAGGGGATCGGTACATTATCCTGCGCCGCCTGCTTTGCTGCATTCTGTGCGCCCTTCAGTCCATGTTGATAAACGGGGTTGCCCAAATGGAGCGAATCCATCTTCATGGCGTTGTACAGCCCAACCATGCTGTTCTGTACGGCAATGGTCGCCTCATCCAGAGCAGTGGTCATACCGTCTTTTACTGCAAGGGCCGCATTGTAAGCGCTGTTCCGCAGCTCGTCCTGTTTCGTCTTGTCGCCAATGCCCAGGATCGCACCCTCAAGGATGTTCTCCGCGTCGCTGGCTGCAACGTCACTGGGCGAATGGATGCCCCAGAAGGTGGTGAAGACATTCCGGATGGCGGCGGCAGCGCTATGCATGGCCGCTTTTGCCTGCGCCAGAACACTCTGGTTTTGCAGGCCTTCCACAACGCCCAGCATGACATATTCGCCGTTCTCGGCCATCACCTTGGAAGGTGAAGCAATACCAAAGAACGATTTGAACGCTTCAACGATCTTTCCGCCCAGCGATTTGATGCCGTTGACCGCCATGCCAACCGGCCGGTCGTCCTCAAAGATCTCACCGAACCAGTCAAAGATGCCCAGCGCCGCATCCTTCATGGCATTTCCGATACCGCTGAACAGTTCACCCCATGTTTCCGGAACACCAAGGAAACTCAGGCCGTCTTTCGCCAGCTGCCAGCACTCCGGGATCACGGCACGGACCAGCGCGTCAAATGCCTCGACAATAGGCCCGGCGCAGTTCTTGATCACCTCGCAGAGCATCGTCACCACGGTGGTCAGTGCTTCCTGAATGTCCGGTGCAGCGTTGATGATAGCTTGACAGATCGGTCCTGCAAACATGGAAAGAACACCCATCGCCGCAGTCGCCAGCGCGATCACGCCCAGCGACTTTGCGAAGTTCCAGAATGCTTTTGCCAGCAGTTCCAATCCAACCGCCAGCTGAGGCATTGCTGTCAGAAGAGCACCACCCAGCATGGTGATGAGCATTCCGTCCAGAAATACCTGTAACGCCTGCCCGACAGTTTCCGGGTCAGCATCGCCCAGCAGTTTAATGGCAGGGGCCAGGATCAGCAGCGCCGCGCTCATCTTGAGCATAGCGGAGCCCAGGCCATCCAGTGCGGAAGCAACGCCGAATTTTGTGAATACGACTAACCCGCCAACCAGACTTCCCAGTCCGAGCAATGCGGAAATCCCGCCCCGTAAAAGCTCACCAATGTCCAATGCCGCAAATTTCTCTACCGCCGCAGCCAGCACATACAGTGCACTTGCCGTCAGCAGGATTCCTGCGCCGGAACTCACGCCACCTGTGGACATGCTGGATGCGATCGTCAGCGCCGTCAGTCCAGCCGCAACCTTGATCAATCCGTCGATGGCCGCATCCCCCATCACAGCAAACAGCCCCACGGCTCCTGCCAGTACAACGAGGGAGGTAGACATCACCAGAATGGCCGCACCGGAGCCGAACTTCGTCTTGGACGAAAAGGCCGACATGGTGGTCATCAGGAGCATCAGGGTCTTGATGCTGGTCATGGCCGCATCCAGCCGGACAAGCTGAATGTTCGCCAGACTGCTCACCGCCTGCGCTGCGATCCAGATGCCGCCAGCCATGGCTGCGATCGCGGCTCCATTTTGAAATCCGGTCAGGCCGATCACCTTGTTTACCACAGCCAGAGCCGTGGCCATGGTGGTCAGCAGTACGCCCAACGAAACCACCGCCATACCGGCTTTTACCAGGCTGGTAAACTTGATCTCGCTCAGGGGCTTCATAGCGGTGGAAAGCACCTTGATGGCACCGCTCAGCGCCACCAGCTCCACCGCCGTCGAAAGGATCACTTTGTGGTTCATGGCCTTCTCGCCCACCACCAGCGCCAGAGAGAGCTGACGCATCGCCAGCATCATGGCAACGATGGACACGGTCACAACGGCCAGCGCTGCGGCATTTGCTGCAATGTTGCCCTTCTGAAGGACCTCCATGATCCGGGAAAGTCCCTTGGTAATGGAGCCAATGGCAATGCCCAGTCCGATCAGCGCCGCAGCAGTGCCCCACAGGGTCGCCGCGTTCAGGGCGCTGGCTTTCAGGCTGTCAAATGCTTTCGTGAACCGCTTGGTGGTAGGCTCCAGCAGCTTTGCCGAGATCGTCAGCAGGGTCACGAAGCCAAAAACTGTAATGGCGATCTCCGTGAACTGGTCGGGGTTGATCCGGCTCATCACGTACATGGCACCGGCCAGGATCAGGATCGCGGTGGCCATGCCAGTCAGGGTTTTGGTGCTCTCGTTCTTCTGCCAGGTCTTGATCGCGCTGGTCAGCTGCTTGAAGGTGCCGGAGATGGAGTTGAGCATTCCGGTCAGTGGGGTCTCCAGCATTGTTTTCAGGCTCTTGGTGGCTTTTGCCATCTGCCCGATGCTGAACGCCAGCAGTCCCACGTCGATCAGGCTCATAAACCGGTAAACGTCCGTCCCGCTGATGGCATCAAAGCCCTCTTTCACAGCGGTAAAGAACTGTTTCACCGGGGCAAAGGCATCCCCCACCGAGCCGTTGATCTTGTTCATGCTGCGCTGGAAGCTGGAAGCAAACTCACTCATGGATTTGCTCAGGTTCTTCGGCATGTCGATGAGATTCTGCTGGAAGTCCTCCAGATTCGGCTTTGTCAGCCCCAGCACCTGCACCGCGTTCTCGCCAAGGCCGCCCAGTTTGGAGAGCAGGGTCGAGATTGCCATGCCCAGCGCGCCCAGGATGCCAATGCCTCCGCTTGCTGCGGTCTGGATCACGGCGCTCAGTCCGTCAAAGGCCCGCCTGCCCACGGAGTATAAGGTGCCCAGCAGGCCGGTGCTCTTCTCTCCCTTTTCCAGGAAGGTGTCGATGTACTGCGCGATCTTCGTGTTCTTCAGCATGCTGCCCAGTGCATCCACGGGGCTCAGGAGCTTCGTCAGCGCCGTCTTGATGCCGCCCAGCTTCTCCCGCAGGGTGCCGCTTCCGGTGGCAACTTTATAGATCGTCTCAAGGAAATCTCCCAGCCCGGCTCCAACGCTCAGCATCACCTGTGCCACAGGCTTCGCAGCGTTCGCCAGCAGCGAAAATGCTTCCTTGGCCACAGCGCCGATCTTGCTCAGGATCGTGGTAACGCCTTTCAGCACCGTGAACAGGCCCTTGAAGGTCTTCTTGATCTTCTCTGCGGTCTGGTCGGTGATGATGAGCTTCTGGGTCATCAGGTCGAGCCGTTCGGCAAAGCTGTAAATGTGTTCTCCGTCTGCGGGCGGGAAGATCTCACTGAACGCCTCCTTCACAGGGGCCACCACTTTGCCAATGGCATCCATGATGTTCCAGAAGCTCTGCACCAGATGCTCTCTGCCGGAAAGCTCGCCGATCTTCTGGGCGTACTCGTCCAGATCCAGGGTTCCATTTTGAATCTCGGCGTTCAGCTTCGCAAAGGCTTCCGCATCCCGCTGGATGGTCTCCCGGTTATAGCCCTTTGCGGCCATCTCCTTGTCGCTTAGGGTCAGCAGCTTTTCGGCACTGGTCTGTGCTTCGTCAAGGCTTGCTTTCAGCAGCTGGGCACTTACGCCGTTCTGCTGCAATGCCTTGGTAAAACTGCCCGCTTTGGTGATCTGTTCCTCGGTCACAGCGCCGCTGGCCAGTGCTACCTGCTGGAGGGTGTAGCTGTAGGCATCTGCCTGATCCCCCAGCCTGCCTTGCAGCTGTGCCCATCCGCTGTTCAGTCCGTCCTTCAGCCGTTCGTTCAGCCCGTCGATGGACGGCACAAAAATGTCGTACAACCGATCCGAAAGCTCTGTCCAGGTCTCGGTGGCTTCTTCCTTGTTGCCAAAGAAGGTCTCGAAGACAGCCATCCATTTTGAGCTGACCGCGTCCTTGGTGGAATCAATGGCCTGCCCAAAGCTGGTTGCCTGCTGGGCCGCCAGTGCCGCACGCTCTGCCAGCTCACCGTATTGACCGCTCAGCTTCTCAAGGGCCTCGGAGCTGGTCATGCCCTTGTTCTTCTGGGTCATCTCGTAGGCCGCTTCCATCATGGAGGCGTACTTCTCAAAGGTCTTTTCCATAACCTTCGTGTTGGCCCACTTTTTGGAAAGGGAGCTCTCAAAGGTGCCAATGGTCACCTCGCCCTTTTTCAGGGTGCCCAGCTCCACCGCTGTGTCAATGAGCTCCTGCTTCAGGGCCTTGGTGGCCGTACCCATCAGGTTCAGGCTCTTCCAGTCCTGAAGCTGCAAATGTCCGGCGCTGTAGCTCTGGGTCAGGTTCCGGATGGTACTCTGGAACGCAAAGCCCGTCTTGCCCGCGTCTGCGGTGGCGTTGGCAATGCCCATGATCATGGGGATCATCTTGTCGATGTTGCCGCCCGCAGCCGTCATCTGGGAAAGGGCGCTGGTCATCTCGCTGAAGCTGTAGCTGGTCTCGTCGGAGTACCACATCAGCTTGTTCAGGTAGCCGTTCACCTGATCGATGCTCTTACCCGTGGCGTTCATGATGGTCTGAACGTTGGAGGTCTTTTCGGTGTACTTGTCCCAGCCGCTGGCCACCTGATCGATGGACAGGCTCTTGACCAGCTTCTCGCCCGCATCCACAAATTTGTTGGTGATGTTCACCAGCGCCGTGGTAGCCACGATGTTCAGGCTCGAGAACTTGGATTCCAACCGGTCAAGGCTCGTCTGCATGGTGGCAAAGTCCACGTCCTTCGCGGCTGCGTCCAGCTTCTCAAAGCCCTTTTCCGCTCCCTTGAACTGGAGCTTCTCCATCAGCCGGTCAATGGTCGAGATGGTCTGTTTGGTATTTTTCTCAAAATTTGCGTTGTCAAACCGCATTTCAACAACGCGGCTGTCTACTTCCTGGCTCATTCTGTCCTCACCTCGCCCCATGCCCGTGCTGCGATCCGCTCAAAAATGGGCCGCATCGCAGGGTTGATATAGTCCACGCCCTCTACGTATCCTCCGTTTCGTGTGCCGTGTCCGTATTGCAGGATCACCGCAATGGGCACACCGTCCACGATGTTGGAGTTTCTCCATGTAATGGCGATGCGCTCTTTTCCCTTGGTCACCATGTAGCTCCAGCTTGCTGCCGTCTTTCCCGTGTCCTTCGGGGTCGCCTTCGCAAGGGCCTCCACGCCCTCCTGTCCGTATCGGTCAAGCAGCTCATCCAGGTTCAGGTTCGAGCATCGCTTCAAAAATTTCCGGCTCTTCTTCCAGTCGCCCTTCTGGCGAAAGACAATTACTTTTGGCACTGCATTTCTCCCCTTGGCTGCAAGAACACCATTTTGAAATTTCGCAATAGCGCTAATCGTCCAGTGCAAAGTTCACGCCATGCCAAGGGCTCCCCTACTAGGGGAGCTGGCGAGCGAAGCGAGACTGAGAGGTTTAATCCGTCCCTTACCCTCTCGTCTTCAGCCGGGCCTTTCTCTGCTCGTTCAGCATCCGCTGCTGGGCCATCCGGTCGCCCTTGCTCATCTTCTTCGCCGGTGCCTGGCTCTCCTGGCATACCCGGATCAGGGTCAATAACCGGTTCAAATGCCACTTCTCGCACTCTTTCGGAATGCCAAAGCTGAACATCTGGCAGTACAGCACCTCGGCCGTGGTCTCGGTCCCGCTTTTCCGGGGCGGTCGTTTGGGCCGTGGCTTTCCTGCGGTCTTTCGTTCGTTGGGTCTCGGCTCCCCGCTGAACCATGTTGCGGTCATGGGAGCTTCCATATATTCGTTAATGGAACGGTACTGCTCCCGGGTCAGTCTGGCGTACACTTCGGGGTCTACCCCCTTGGTCACCGTCATGCAGCGGATGTAGTCCAGCCACTGCTCCACGGTCAGCTTGTCCAGATTGCTCAGGAACGGGATGTTCCAGTTGCTTTCCCAATGAGCCAGGGAGAGCAGTGAATGTTCCAGCTTCAGGACCACGGCAGGCGTGTAGACAAATTCCTCTGTCTTTTCGTTCCACCGCTGTTGTCCTGGTATCGTAAGCGTCATCATTTGCTTTCTCTCCCTGGTGTGTGTTCATTGAGGTGCCCTTCTCAGAGCACGCTCCATTTTGAATGTTCTTCCAAACAGAGCTTGCCCCTTTGGGGAGCTCCGCGACGCGCCGCCCTTTGGCGGACGGAGCGGTAAGAGGGGCATGTTACTGCTCCTCAGTGCCCTTCACGGGGGCTTCCAGCACCTTCAGGCCGGGCTGTGCGTTCACAGGGGCGGCCTTCTTGGTCTCATCCTTCATGTCCTCCGGCAGGATGCCCTCAAAGAATGCGGCCGCGGCCTCGCCGTTGGAGGCCAGCTTGTAGTACAGGTCGCTGTAGGCCTGGGTGGACATAAAGTCCGCCAGCACCGCATCGTTCTTGATGAACTTCCGGCCGTCCGGGCTCAGCACACCGTAGCTCTTGCAGATGATCTGCTTGAACAGCTTGGCAAGCTCCAGCTGGCTCTGGGCAGCAGTGATGCGGTTGATCATCTGCACAAGGCCGCCCTCGGTGGTCAGCTCCATCTCCATGATCTCGGCACGGGTCAGATTGAAGTAGTAGTCTTCCGTCCGCTCAGTACCGCCAAAGTCCACGGTGGTCATCGTCTTTTTCAGCATTTTTCTTCTCCTTTATCGTGTTCATTTATGCCTGGCTTCTTACACCTGGCCCTCGCTGTCGGTGATCAGCTTGATCAGCTCGTCGGGGGAAGGCAGGGTTGCCTCGGCAGCATCGGTGCCCCAGAGCTTGTCCTGAATGGCCTTCACGGTGGCAGGCTTCAGCTTGGAGCAGTCGATCTCCATGTGGCTGGTGGGGCGGTGGCCGGTCACGCTCACGGGGGAGGTGGTGCACTCCCAGCTGAAGGTGATAGCATCGGGGTTGTCGTTGATGGTGGCATAGCTCTTCTCGCTGGGGGAAGCGGTGCTGTTCCACGCAATGTGGATCTTCTGGCCCACCTCGTCGTCAACGTCGTTGCCCACGGTAGTCACCCAGCTGAAACCAAAGCCCTGGCGCTTCTGCTGGCCGATGGAAACACCCGTTGCAACCTGTGCGGAACCGTCGCAGGGCTCCCACTCGGTGGGGTAGGTGTAGGCTTCGATGGTGTAGCCGTACTCCTCGGCAGAGCGCAGAGAAGCATACTTGATGTCGTCGGCGTAGAGCTTGGTCTCCTCAGCGCCGGAGGGGCTCTCGGTCACGGCGGTCAGGCCATTCCAGGCCACGCCCTTGTCGTAAGCGCCGGTGTTGTTCATGGGATACAGGACACCCATCTTGGTGCCCATCTCGTAAAACTTTTCGCCGACAGCGTCCCAAATCAGTCTGGACATATAGTTCCTCCTTAGATGTAGATCGTAAAAACGGTGTGGTATAATCCGTCCGAAACAAAAGAGCGGTCGTAGGTGCATTTTGGCAACACACTTACGGCCGCTTTGATCTTGCTGTCAGGGTCTTTGTCCATCACGGTCACCGTGTAGAACGGATGCTGGATGTACACCCTGTTGTTTGCATGGTTGTTCCGGATCCTGCTTTCGCTGTACACGATGCAGGGATACTGGAGCTGGAATCCCGCTTTCGGCTGAAAATAGAGGTGGATCGACTTTCCGTTCTCCTTCAGCACTTCGCGCAGGAGCGTGTCAACCTTCAGCCGTGCTTCCATTCCATAGCCCTCCCAAAGTCAGGATCAGGCGCGGGTATTGCACCTTCACGCCGGTCACCTGCCATTTCTGTCCCATAAACACCGCATACCGGAGATCGTAGAGATGGTCGTTTGCAAACGGGTCCGCCAGAACGCTCAACTGGTTTCCAACCGTGATGTCGGGGTTCACCTTGTCCCCCATCTGCATCTGCCGTCCAAACTCCAGCACGTCCCCGTAATAGGTGCGTTCCGTCATCTTCTCGGTAAATACGCTGGGGACGGTCTCCTCCACCTCATCTGCAAATCCCAGCTTCCCGCAGTATCTCATCTCTTCTCACTCCATTTTGATTTGTTGTGGCTAACCTTGAAACCTGAAAAGATCAGGCCTCGTCCGCAGCCATGGTGCAGGTGGTGGCGGTGGTGCCGTCGGTCACAACCACACCGGCAGCCATCAGGGCCACAGGCAGGTAGGTCTTGTCGGCAGCCACCACGATCAGACGGCCCAGCTTAAAGGCCTTCTCCACGTCAGCCTTCTTGGCCTGAACCTTGTGGGCCTCGTCCTCGTACAGCTTCTTGTCGGTGTGCAGGTAGGCAACGTAGTTTGCCACGTGCAGGTCATAACCGGTCTCGTAGATGGTGTTCAGCATATTCATATCCTTTCTCTTTAAGCAGCCCACTCAACAGCCATGGCGCTGAACGGGGTGGTCAGAGCGCCGGAGCAGCGGGTCTCGATCAGGTACTTCTGGGCGTTGAAGTCGATGTCGAAGTCGTCGAACATGGAAACAGCGCCGCCCTTGTCTGCACCCACGGTGTAGTCGGCCAGGTTCACGATCAGGCAGACCAGGTCACCGCCCTTGGCACCCTTGCGGCCCTCCATCTCGGGGATGGTCACAATGTTCTTCACACGCAGCTTGCGGGCCAGAGCAGCCTCGTCAGCATACAGCGGGTGGCCGATGCCGTCCTCCAGCAGGAGCATCTCGGTCAGAGCGTCCTCAGTGGTGAACAGGGTGGGGGTGCCGGAGCCGCGGTACTCCTTGCGGCTGCGCAGGATCTGCTTGATCAGGGCCTTGTACTTGTCCTCCACGGTGGTCAGGCCGGTGGTCTTGCACTGGACCTTGATGGTAAACAGGTCGCTGTCGTTGAACACAGGACGGATGCAGTTCTCATCGATCTTGTCCTCAGAGGCAGCCAGACGGCCGTCGCCCAGCAGGTAAGCCAGAGCCAGCTCACGGTTCAGCTTCAGGCGCATCTCCTGCTTCAGCCATGCCACAACGTCGAAGCTGGTAATGTCGATCACGTCGTCGCGGTCCAGCTTCTGCTTCTTGTACACGGTGGTGGGGCTGGTGGAGCGGCGCAGCAGGCCAAAGACCTCTTCCTTCTTGAAGTTGCCCTTGATGTAACCCTTGGCGCGGGCATCCTCCTCAGTCAGGTCAGCAAACATGCTCTTGAACCGGCTGAAGGGAATGTGGTGCACAGCGCCCATGACCACGCTCACCCAGTCGTCGGGCTTGTCGATGATGCGGGGCGTGGTGTCCAGCAGGTGATCCTCAGGGAACAGCCAGTCGATGTTGTCGATGCTGTGGGCCAGCTCGTCACTGTCCATGCCGGCATCCTCAAAGGCAGCCTTCATGGTGCCGTGGCTCTTTGCGGTCTTGACCACGTTGTTGATCTCTTCGATGCTGTGCTTCAGCACAGTTGCGTTGGTATCCTTGTCGAAAACATTCTGCTTCACGGTATCGTCCTCCTCACCGTCATCGTTGTCGCCGCCTTCCTGCTCTTCCAGGGCCAGGCCCACCAGAGCGTGGCAGCACTCTTTCTGCTCGTCGGTCATGCTGTTGTAGACCTGCTCGAGCGTCTTGCCTTCGTTCTTTTCGTCCGCCATTTTGGCTTCCTCCTGTGTTGCTTTATCGTCGGTCACGGCATCGCCGCTGTCCGCACTGTGTGTAAGGTCTTCCAGCGGGTTGCCCTCGGGGTCCATGCCGTGGGTCAGGCTCAGGCCGTCCTCGTTATAGATAAAGGCCTCGCCGCCCTCGTAGTCCTCATCGGCGCTGTGCTTTACCACCTCGTCGATCAGGGCACCCGGGTTGCATCCGGCCAGCACCAGGCTCACTTCCCGGATAAAGCCGTGCTTCACGGTGCTGCCCACCTTCTTCAGGCCGTTGGCAAAAATGGAAAAGGCGCTCAGGTCGCCGCTTTCCACGCACTGTCTTGCGGTCTTGCCGGTGTCGGTGTCGTTGAATTTGGCATAGCAGTACACGCCACCGGGCCGGTTCTCCAGCAGGCAGTGGCCGATCACGTTGTCCACGTTGGCGTGGTCGTGGTTGTACACCATGGGCACAACCTTGCCGCTGCACTCCTTAAAGGCATCCTGCGCGATCACCAGCCCGTCATAGCACCGGACGTTCGCTTTCGTCGCCCAGCCGCTGCAATCGTAGTCAAAATTAACCATTTTGATTTGCAATACTCCTCTCTACGGCATCCCGCCCTGCCGTGATCGTTTTGTTCTGCGCCGCAATTTCCTCACTGCTCTGGCTGATGTTTGCATTCCGCAGTTCATCTGCCTTGGGGTCCTTGCTGGGTTTCATGCCAATGGCCTGCCGGAACTCGTTGGAGGTCATGATCTCGTTGCGGGTAAACTTGTCGGCCATTTCGGCAACGGCGGAAACAGGGGTCAGCTTGAACGGGTCACGGAAGTACATCACAGATTCCCGGTTCGCCCGGTCGTCCTCGGTCAGGAATTTCCGCCGGATCTCGTCCACGGCAGCCGCCACAATGGGTTCGATGGTGCGGTTCTCGTAGTTGGTCATCACAGCATCGGAAGCAGTACCGTTCATGATCTCCGGGGTGATACCCAACTGGCTGTATGCCATGTTGGTCAGGTATTCCACGGTCTTCAGAAGGTTGTTTTCGAGGCTGCGGTTCAGCTGCGTGATATGCTCCGTGCCATCGGTGTAGGCAATGCCGTATTTGGAACCGGCGAGCTGCTGTTCGATTTGTGCCCGCCGTTCTTCGGCCTGTTTCTTCCGGGTCTCGCCCTTCACAACGTAGGGCAGCTGGATGATCAGGTCGAGCTTGCCGCTGCCCACCTGCTCGTCGATCACGTCCATCAGGTTCAGTTTCCGGATCAGCCGCTGCACCGTGCCGTTGGGCTCGTTCATCACGGCATAGAACGGGTTCTCCACCAGGGCCACCCGTGTCTTCGGCAGGGTGATCTCCTCTTTCCGTCCGGTCCGGTCGTTGTACACTTCCAGCCGCACGTCGTCCGGGTACCATTCCAGCACCTTTCCCACCCGCATGGATTCGATCCGGGTCTTGCCGGTCTTTCCGTCGTAGTCCACGTCAATTGGCACCAGCGCAATGCATCCCTCGTCCAGCATGGAAAGGAACATATCATATCGCAGTGCCCGGCCCGTCTGGTCCTTGTTGCCGGAAAGGTTCAGGCAAGAATTAAGGCCCGAATCAACGGTTTCGTCGTAGCGTCCGTTTTCATCGAGCCTTACATGATTGATGGTAATTGCCGCAGCGTCCATTGCAATGCGGGTGTTGATGGCCGTCATGATCGTCCGGTCATTGCTTCGGTTCAGCCTTATCCGGTCAGGCCGGTAGCTGTATCCTTCGCCGCTTCTTCCGGGGGGATCCCGGTTCAAAAACGCATTCCAGGCGTGTCTCAGTCTGGAGCCAAAGGTTTGTGATGCCATTTTGATTTCCTCCAGACCTTAACTGTCTTTCTTGTCGTCGTCTGTCTTGTCATCGTCTTTCTTCTGCTGATTTCCGCCAGCGCTTCCGCTCACAATGGCGTTCGCCAGATCAGGGTTCTTGAGTTCCTTCGTGATGAACTGTTTTGCTGCGTAGCTCATAGCACCGGAAGCGGCCTTGGTCAAAAACTGCTGGGAAGCGTTCGTCATTACGGTCTTCACAAAGCTCTGCCCGCTGTATACGTCCTTCCGCAGCTGTTTCACGTCCTTCTGGAGCTGGAGCCGCTCTTTCTCGGCTTTCAGTTCCTTGTTGGGGTCATCCGCCCGGATATTGGTCTGCCCCTGAAGATCCCGGTACTGCCTTTCCATTTGCAGCCGGTTGATCCGTGCCCGCAGCTCCTCGTCGGAGTAATCCTCCGCGTTTTTTCCGGTTCGCTTGGGCGCATACTCTGTCTTGGGCTTCTGCGCATCCTCACCGGCGTTCCCGTCCCCGGCATAGTGTTTCCTGCCTGCGGCCGTCAGGGTACCATCCTTGTTCTGGTACCGCCGCACGCCCCACTTCATGCCCTTGATGCCCCAGTGGTATAGCTCGTCCTTGTATACCTGCATATTTGTCTCATCACCTCAGTTCTTCAGCAGGGCATGGGCAATTGCGTCCTTCCCTGCTTCCACTTTCTTGTCGTACCTAGTTTTTTCGATTGAGTGGCCTTTCTCTCGTACGGCCTTAAAGTAGTCTTTAGGGTTATGATGCATCGGATGAAATGATACTGTTTTTCCGGTCATTTTGTCCACAGCAGTCGGATCATCGATCCACATTGCTCCTTCCGGGGCATCCTTTGGCTGCATCGTAAAAACAAAATAGTTCTCATAATCTGTTACTGTCTGAAGGATAAACTCAGGGTATGCTTTTTGCATAATTTCAATGGCCTGTTGCTCCGTCATATCAGTTTTCCTCCACAGTATAAAGAATGTCAGGTTTCAATTTCAGATTGTCGGTTCGGATAAATCTTGCGCTCTTAATATTCTCGGCAAGAAATTCCGCAGTATAAATCTGGTTTACCTGTGTGTCACGGAAAATAACATTTCCGTGCTTATCAACTTCAAATACGACACTATGGCCGCCGCCGCTCTTCCATGTTACCGTAAATTGGCCCCGACTTCCGGAAGGACACTTCGATTTGATTGCACTGGTCAGATCGCTGGCCTTATAGATTCTTGAACTACCATATACATCCAATTGCGATTGTGTTTCTTTATCCAGCCCCTTAAATCTTTTTACAAGTGTGTTGTCGGTGTTGTAATACTCCATAGCTTTGGTGACATTTTTGGTTGTTCCATCGTTCATAATCACTTCAAAGTCGGGGTCTTCATACCAATTCAGGATGGAATTATCATACTGCTCGTATTTCTTGTCGCTTCGATCTGCACGGGAATCTGCGGCCTGGACATTATAACCACGCTGCCGCAGTTCGTATGCATTTGTGCAGAAGATGCAGTTATGACTTCTGGCAAAGCTGGAAACACTGTATTCTTCATTGATGTCAGCCTGTGCCTGTGCATCAGATTCATCCGTATACCGGTCGATTTTGGGGATATCCTTCATGAAATCCGGCTCTTCGGCCTGATATTTCACACGCTGGAGATATTTCTCGTAAGAAGATTCTGTATAGAAATACCGGTATTTGCCGTTTGGCATCGTAACGCGCTTAATATACAGATGTTTTTTTACATTCTCTGCTCCAGCTGCTTTATCGGCATCTTTTACTGGAATTTTAAGTTTATCCTTTATGCTATCTAAAAAGTCTTTTCCCGCAGATTTCAAAAGCGCTTTGTCATATTCCATCCGCTTATACGCGGCAGCCCGCTGCCCCAAATTCACATCGTTCACTGCCTGATCCCGGTCGTTCAACAGGTTTTTGATCTGGGTCGCAACACGCTTCAAATTGTACAGAGGACTTTGGCGTTTTTCAGCTTCGCTTTTTACGCCTTTTTCTTTCTGGCTGAGATATTGTTTGTATTGATCCATCGTATAGAAATATCGATAGATCGTTCGCCCTCGTTTGGTTCCTACTTCAACACGGGCAATATACTTGTGCCCTTTCCGTTCCTCAGCTTTTTGCGCATGCGCAAGGTAGCTCCACCAATCGTTCACTTTTCGCTCCTTCCTGCGATTTACAACACTTATCAGCTGTGTTATACTCTTCTTATCGAACATTTTCGACAAAGAGGAATTCTTATGGATACAGTTATCTGCCCCAACTGCGGACATGAAATTTCGGTTCCGAAAAAGAAAGTTTCATCCATAAAGTGCCCAAAATGTAATATGGACGGACTTGAGCTCGGTCTTGACTATTTCGATGAAAATGATGAACCTAGAAAATCTTTCTTCAAAAGACATCCTAAAGTTACTGCCGCGGCACTTTTTGCCGGATGGCTTGCTGGAAAAGGGATTCTGTGGTGGTTGAACAATAAAAACGAACTCTTATCCGGCCCTGTTCAAGGAGCTGATTCTTCTGATGAACTCCCAGCCGAGGCTTCCTGCGAGACAGTAACTGAAGGCACATCTTCGGAGTTGATTCCGATTGATTCCGAAGAGGCCGCCCAGAGATTAGTTCATTACAATCTCAACAAACGCAGGCTTCCTGAAAATCAAAGAGCATCAGCAGCCAAACGGGAGGAAGCTAATGCCCTTGGGATCGATATTGGTACCGAATATACGATCGTAGACCCGTATGATCGACCAAATCGAAAAAAGACTTCGACCTGATCACTCAAACGCATCCCGGTTCTGTTTCCACGCCACGTAAGCGTCCATCATGGCAGCCACAGCATCGATCTTCTGATCCTGCCGCTGTTTGTAGAGCTTCCGGTTGCCGTTGGTGTCCACAAGCGTAATACAGTTGCCCATGGCAAATTGCATCAGCTGTTCGTCAAACAGCAGCTTCCGCTGTTCGCTCAGCTTTTTCAGCTCACCCAGTGGCACGCTTTCGGTCTTTGCACCCTGGATCACTTTCACAACGCCAAAGGTGCTGTTTTCATCGCCCCAGCGCTTCACGAACTCCTGTGCGTTGTAGGGGTCGTAGCCGAACGCCCGTACGTCGTACTCGTTCTCCAAGATAAAGTTGTCCAGGTCATCGTACACCTGCATCATGTCCAGAACCGTGCCGTCAAACACGAACAGGGTCCCTTCCCGCATAAACTCCTCATACTGCTGCCGTCTCGAAGCCGGAAGCTGGCTGAGGGTGTAGGATGTGATGTAGTCCCGCGTCTTGACCCCAAAATATCCGTTGGACAGCGGAAACAGGAAGGTAAAAGCGCAGAAGTCGTCGCCCATGGAAAGGTCCGCGCCCATGGCACAGGGCATCTGCCAGAAGCTTCTCTTCCTGTGGCACAGGGTCTCCTCGTAGGGGAAGAAATAGGTGTAGCCCTCCATGGGCAGGTTGAAGCGCTTTGCCAGAATATCGTTCCGGGCGCTGGGTGATTTCTCCGCACGCTCCACGTCCAACTGGTAGGTCTCGTAGCTCACGGTCTTGCCCAGGTTCGGGTTGGCCTTCAGCCACATCTCCGGCTGGCCCACTTCCTCAATGGAGTCCAGCTTGTAGTACCAGATGGACACATGAGGGTTGACGTACTCCCCTTTCAGGATGCTCATCAACTCCATTTTGATGTCGTCGCCGCAGCCGTTGCGCACCGTGCCCTCGGAGGAAGCCGCCACGATGAGGTAATTTTCGTTCTTGGCCGCGCCCTGTTCAATGGCACCAATGGGGTCTTCCCGGATGTCGCAGGAGAGCCACTCGTCCACGGTCGCCACAGTGTCACGCCGTCCTTGCAGCTTCTCAATGGTCATCGGGCGCACTTCCAGCAGGCTGTTGGTCAAAAAGTTCTCGATGCCCTTCTTGGTGGAAGCCATCTTCACCCGGTCTGCCTTAGAGCCGGTGGTGTTTTGCAGGCTGCCCTCGGTCATAAACTGGAACACCGGCCCCTTTGCCCGCGCCAATGCGGTGCGGAAAGGTGCCAGCACCTCCTCGGCCTGTTTCATGGTCGGGGCGGTGGTCAGCTGCTGGGTCGTGGTGGTGTACGCCGTCAGAAAGTACGCCTGCAAAAACTCCAGATACATGGTCTTCGCGGCCGATCGGGTAATGATGAGGTATTGCTTTGTCACCAGCCGCTTTTTCAGCCGTCGGGTCTCGTAGTGTCCGCCGCCTCCGCGCTCGTTCGGCACAAAGATGCTTCGTTCCACAAAGTAATACCACCCAAAGATCTCTTCAGCCCATAACTTGAAACTGTCCAGCAGCTTCACGTCGGTGCCGTCGGTCAGGGTCAGCTCATCCTCGCAAAAGGAGATAAAGCCGTTCACCGCCTTGTCGTCATAGTAGATGCCCGGGTTGGCGATCAGGTCGTCGATCCGCTCCATCTCCATGGCAATCTCCCGGCATACGGGTATTTCGCCACGCATCACGGCCTCCCGAAAACGGCCGTAGTAGATCGGCGTGGCCGTGTTCGATAATGCCATTTTGGTTCCTCGTCTTGCTCCGTTTCACTCGTTCAGGCTTTGGGCCGGTAAAAGGGTTTGTCCAGGGTGTAAAAGCATCGGATATCCTCCGGGCATTCGCCGGTTCCCTGTCGGGCGCATCCGTTGCAGATATCCTGCGTTACCCGCCCAAACCAGTCCTTTTTCTCCGGTGTTTCCATCCAGTGCTCCACCCATCGTGCTGCTACTGTCCGTCCCATGTGTTGTCGTGCTCCACGTTCAGCCGCCATTCCATCTCGGAGGCGGTATTCTTCAGTGCTTCCATGGTGGTGCTGCTCTGGGGCGGGTCAAAGCCCAGCAGCCGTACCTTCACGGCCACGTAAGCCTTCACGGCTTCCACCTTCACCGGGTCGGCAACGAACTCCGTCCATTCGTTTTCTTTCCCGGAAATGGCGTACCCCTCGCCGGGCCCCACGCCCATCTGCACCAGTGCAAACAGCGCCATGTTGATGTACATGATGATGTCCGCATCAAAGTCGGTGCACTCCTCGGCAATGCCCAGCAGCTTCTTTACGCTTGTAAGGATGCTGTCCATACTGCGCCTCCGTCAATGTGCGGTGTTTCCGTCCGCAATGCACTGGTTCTCCCACTTCTTGTACACGTCGAGGTAGGTCTCCTTCTTGTCGCCGTTGTGGGTGATCTCATAGTACATGCCATCGGATACGGTGGTGCTTACAAGCGCCTTCCAGTTCTGCAAGGTCTTCGAGAACCATACGATGAACACATCCTCCATCGTCAACTTCTTGCCGTCGGTCGCGTCTACATGACTGTTGAAGTAGTCCACCACCAGCTGCTTTGCGCGGGTCATAAAATCTCTCTGTTCCATTTTTATTCCTCCTCGGCATCGCTGTAGCCACCCATAATGTAGCTCATCATGGCATAATACCAGTCCTTCTGAGCCCTCGCCAGAAGTTCCAGTTCGGCCAGATTGTGGGGCGCGCCGTCCTTCCCCATGGCCGCTTCTTTCTGTACACTCTCCTCGACCAGCTTGGCCAGCCTCCCCGCATCTATCGCCACTTGACCAGGTTTCAGCAAAACGAGATCTCCCTCAGCACTCGGAGCAGCGTTTTGTGCGGTCACAGCATGATTCTCATCCCTCCGCGGGACAATCTTCATCCCATCAAGCGTAATATCCCCGGCCCGTGTTGCCCGCACCTGCTGCCCATCCACGTTCGTGGCCAAAGCATCGTCAAAGTCAAAGCCCCTGTTCCGCGGTACAGCCGTATAGCCCTGCTGGAGCCCGGCCTCCGCAATGCCCACGTTCGCCCAGAGCAGTGCCTCGTCCAGCTTGGTCAGCGCCAGGCTTCTCGCGCGGCTCGGTGCAAGGTGCTGGAGCATCGCCTCTGCCTCTTCCAGCTTCCGCCGCAGCCCCATGGCGTAGTCCTGCTCTCGCCGGTTAAATGCTTTTTTCTGGTACATACTCATTTCCTCCACTGGATATCCGACTTTCTTCTTTACATACAACATATGGATTGATATACTTATCTCAAACGGTATTTCTTATACTTCGGAGGCAATATATGCAGTCTTACACCTGTCCAAACTGCGGTGCTCCTGTAAAAATGGATGACCACGGTGCATTTCTCGAGTGCCCTTATTGTGGATCACAGTTCAAGCCTGATGATTCTTTATCTGATGAGCCAAGCAGTCGTCAAACGGATTCGGACGATGATAACGAAGAACTTCGCACCTATGCAGAAATAGTAAATCGCCATATTCCAGAATTTTCGGTCACCGAATTTATCGATAGAGCCAAGCATATTCTCGAAAGAACTCTTGATTTTCTCGGTGATCACGGAATGTACATCCAAGTCGGTGTCGTTTTGCTTTTTGTCGCCTTAGCCATTGTCAGTTTCTTCTTGTAACTTATTCATGCTTTTATCCATGGGCAGGTGTCGCCCGGGCTTCTTTCTCCGTCCGGCAGCTTCGGGCCCTTCCCCGTTCCGTAATGGATCACCTTGTGCGTTGCCGCCGAAACACAAATGGCGTTCTCCGGGTCAAGCAGCTTTTCGCTGTGCTGGAGAACGTCATTTTTTGTTATGGGGTTTATGTGGTGGATGGAGATCTTCGGTCGGATCGGCCTTCCGTCCCGCAGCACCCAGTCCGTGATCGGGTGATCTTTACACCCCAGGTCACATCCCATGTCCCGGACGATGATCCTGTCCCTGAACTGCCGCCACTCTCTCGATTGGTAGAAGTCCTGGTTCAGCCATCGGTCAAACCCAAAGGTGTCTCTCCCCACTTCCCCGTGCAGCTGTAAATACTCAAGCCTCTCCTCGTATGTCGGCAGCGTGCAAAGTTCCGTGTAGCTTTTCATACACTTGCTCCACACGGCCAAACAATTGCTACAACAAAGCAAGCAATCATCACCATAAAACGGCCGGCGTACGCGACTGATTCATTCTCCAGAACAGACATCAGGTTTCCTAGAAAAACAAGAATCAGCCCAATAAGCCCAGTCCAGTCACGCCATGTCATATTCGTCATCCTCTCCCAGACCGTTGTATTTCTTCATAGCAGCAATGGCCTTCTCGTACAGTTCCTCAGAGTGCTTTGCATTCTGGAGTGTCTCGGTCTTTGCCCGCAGCAGCTTGTTCTCCTCTTCCAGCTTTGTTTTCTCCAACTCGTTCTTAGAGGTCGCCAGCTTCAGAAAATGGGTCGTCTCAGCGCTGGATGCCGTACCTTCCAGCAGTCGTTTCTCAACCAGCTTCATCGCCAAGTTGATCATATAGTTTTCTTGTGCTTCCGGGGTTCTTGCAGGCCGCGAAGTTGCAGCCGACATTTCGCCCGGAGCAGACTTCTTAGGTTTCATTACAATAACCTCGTTTCACATTCTTATTTTGCTTTTGCAAGGGTTCATGGGAGTCGCAGTAGTACCAGTTAAGCCTGTCTCATTTGAAAGGAGAAGAAAAAGCAGATCATGCCCAATGGAGGTTGAACATCGTGAAAGCCCTGAACCCAAATATATAGGAGGATACTACTCCCATGCAGAAACCGCCGAAGCCCCGGTCTACACCCCAGAACCTCGGCAGTTATATTCCGTTTCGACTTGACTGCGCATACAAATGCACTTATACTTATCTCGGAGGTTGACCTGTAAGTCTCATTTGAATCGTTCATTCTACTAGGAAAGGTGGTGATATAGAATGGACGATGTGATTAAGATCGATAAAGTCACTTACGATGACTTTACCAAGGTCAAATTTGCTCCAGTATCTCGTGAAGAACTACTGGAAAACATTACGGAGACTCTCTTGTGGATTGCAGATAAGTGCAAAAAGCTGGAGTTAGATCGAACCGTATAAAATATAAAAACGTCAGTATCTACATACCGCGTGGATACTGGCGTTTTTTCCTCTTAAAGCCCAAATATCAATTTTCCCTCCGGGGAAATATCAAAGATCGGCGCGATTTGAGAGGGGGTGTCGATTTTGGGACCCCCTCCCTATGGTTTACGCGGTTTGGCTGAGCGTGTCCTCATCGGGCACAGTGATCTTGAGCTTCTTGTAAATGTTTATCGGGTCAGCAGCAATGATCTTGTCGATTGCCTTCTCAATTTCATAGGCATTTTCGTTGTCCGTGAACTGAGATGAGGTCTCGGCGATCCTCATAAGCAAACCGGAAGAGTTGTAGCCGTGCTCGACATCATACTGATACCACTTCTCGAACTCGTCGTACGGACTGTACGGGTTGTCAAAGGTGGTGAGAAAGCATCGAACCATTATTCAAAGCCTCTTTCTTAGTAGATTGTTACTTATTAAGCGCGCTGTAAACCGTGGACTCCGGAACACCGCAGGCCTTGGCGATTTCAGCATAAGAATAACCGCTTCTCAGCATTGCGTTTGCTTTGGACATCTTTGCAGAAGTCATAACAGCAACATTTTTCGGCATTGCACGTTTTACAATTTCATCAGAATCAGACGAATTAAGGAATTTCGTCAACATATTGTCGGAAATTGCGCCAGCCTGAACAGCTTCCCATTCCCTGTCCGTGAAGGTAATCTTGGACTTGCGTCCGCTTGCGCCGACAGAATCGCGAGCACGCTGCATCTCAACAGAAGAGATCTTCTTGATTTCTTTCTTGTCGATCGTAGGATCAAGTCCCTGTTCCTGAATCTTCGCCTTAATATTAGCATTCGCAATCAGCATTGCTTTGCGTTCCTTAGGCTTGTTAGCGATCATGTTGTTGTACTTCTCTTTCAGGGATGCAACCTCAGGCGCATAGGTCTTGGCCGCTTCAGGGTTACGCTGGATGCCCTTCATATTGGCCGCCTCTTTGCGCGCTTGGTTAGCCATGGCCTTCAGCTTGTTGGAGAAGTCCGCATACAGATTCTCCTGGATGGTGCCAGAAGACAGCGTACGTGCATCCTTTGTTTCGGAGATCAGACTGACTGTGTCCTCGGCCTTACGTTCCTTACCCGTCTTAGGGTCAATGAAGGTACGTCCACTTTCTTTGTAGATGTATTCGCCAGTTTCCTTATCGACTCGAATACTACCACGGCGCTCAGGTACACGAACCGTCTGCTTACGGCGAGACAGGAGTGTGGACGCGCCGCCATAGTGCGTAGCGCCTTCCTCGTCCACACGAATCTGCCACTTCTGCTTCAGCTCGGGGATACCATTCTCTCGCTCAGAGCGCTTGTAGTCCAGCTTATGTTTTTCTGCATCGATAACGACCATGGAGTGCTTAACGGCACGTGCAAGCTCGTCCTCATCGGCACCTCGCAATGTCATATCAGTGATGAGGTTGGAGATCACGCCCATTTCGCGCTGCTTTTCCTCTTTCTTCATCAACCTGACATTGTTCGGATTACCCTCAGGAACTGCATAAGCGGTCTTGGGATCGAATCCTTCCAATGCTTTCAGCGCACGAGTAGACTTAATGTTGACTTTGTCAGTAACAGGGATTGCCATAACCGTGTCGCCATCGAAGTCAGCACCAGACAGGCGCTCTGCAACCTTTGCATTGATGCCGATTGCATCCTGAATTGCACCGAGATTCCGCTTACCGCTGACATTCTTGTTGTTGACAGTCACAATGGGAATCTCAAAGGTACCTGCATGAGGATAACGGATCAGTGCAAGCCGAGTGCCGTTCTCATAGGTGGGGCAATACGCCTCTGTCTCCTTGATCTTATTGATCGGCAGGATAACCTTCGTGGACTGACCCGGGAAAGCAGATGCCTTCAGGGTCATGGACGTTCCCTCAACCGTATCAGCAAAATCGTTGAGCAACTTCTTTTTGACCGTAGGATTATCGTACCGCATGATTTCATCATATTGGGCTTTGTAATCCGCGACAGTAAGGTTAAGCTGGTTCTCGATCAGCTTCTTGGGCTGCTTGGAAAGGAACTGAGAAGAGACGTTCCGGGACATCGTATCCCAGTCGCCCTCTTCTTTTAGCTTGTTGATCGGCGAGAGGTGCTCTTTGCCATCTTCGCCGATATACATGCTCTGTCCGTTGGCCTTGATAGCTGCACCAAACGGGTTATCAGGATCCGCTTTTGCTTCCTTGAGGACCTTCATTTTGGGCGTGCCAGAAGGCTTATTGGTGTTGAACATAACGTCCACACCATCCGGCAGATCATCAGAATAGACAGCCATGCCCTTCAGATAATGGTCACCGTCAACGAGGATACGAACCTGCGCATAATGGCTCTTGCCGAGGTCAAGGTCGGGCACACCACGGCGAATCTCCATAACACCGTCTTTGTCCAGGCCGCCTTCATCGCCATAACGAATTGCAACTCGACTGGAATCCAGACTAGAGGGGCGCTGAAGCTTCGTGAAGGTCTCGCCGCCATCATCGGAGTGGTAATCGCCCAGAGAATCGATCTGATCCTGATGCTGATAAGCATACTTCTGGTCGAACTCCGGCTTTGCGAGAACCGTGATGTTCGTCTGCTGACGGACATTGGTCGGCTGTCTGATACCAACGCCATAGCGCTGGTAGCCATATTCTGCTTCCAGAATATAAGCAGCCTCGTCCAGCTTGCTTTCCGACACTCCGAGGACCTGATTTGCGCCCTCAGAAATATCAATCATGCCCTTCTTATCGACCTCTTCTTTCAGAGTCGCAGCAATCTTCTCAGCCTGGCTGGCTTTTTCGCCAATCGCATTGTTATACTTGGACCTCACACTGGACTCGCTCATGCCGAGCTTGTCGCCAATTTCCTTCCAACCAAGACCGTCATCCTTCAGCGCACGAATCTGATCGTACTCCAATGCCTTACGGTCGTGGCCCGCTTTCTGACGTGCGGTGCGGAACTCGGTCAGGCCCATCTTATACTCGTCAGGGAGAGAGTCGTTGATGGTCTCCAGGATCTCCTTCTCCGAGAGGCCCTTCTTTTTAAGCTCCTCTACACGAGACAGGAAATCGCCGGAATGCTGATACGGGTTATCGCCGGAGCCCCAAGGATAGCGACCAGAATGCCGCTTGGTACCATAGTGCTCCAGGATATTGCTTTCGGAAGTGATGCCAAAATAAGAACGGAGGTCTTTTTCAATCGGATTCATGCTGCCACTCCTAACAAAATATCAGTGATGATCGGGTCGAACTCTTTGATTTTAGCGATGACGGGGCTGATTTCCTCTTCAGTGGGGTTCTCGACCCAAACTTCATCGTTCTGGTAGATACGGAGCTCCATCCGAATATCTTTCGGGTGGTATCCGTACTCCAGACAGAACAGAGCGGCATAAATATAGAGCTGCTCCATATGTGCAGGAACAGCTCCGGTTTTTAAGTCGTGGATGCGAAGGAATCCATCGTTGAACGAAATGGCATCCGCAGTTCCATAGCAGTTATCGCTGTAATACAGCACCTGCTCGGTATCCATGCGGAAACCAATGGCATCGTTCACGTAGGTATTAAGGGTTTTCTTGTTCTTCGGCAGTTTTTGCTTCAGATCAATGCACTCTGCTGCAAATGCGTGCAGCCGTGTTCCCCGTTCCTTCGCCTGGTAATTAAGAACTGCATTGGTCAATCTATCTGCGTCATAGTTCAACCAATGATAGTTACTTGCTCCGAGGAGGGCATGTTTCCCCGTGAGCCTCGAATGATCTCGCCAGTTCATTAAGAACTTCCTCCTTGTTTTCGGGATAGATAAAGGCCGCAAAACTCATCTCGTCCATCTGGTGAACGTAATAGTCCTGATTTGGACGATGAGATGCACTCGCTGACTTCTTGCCCTCGAATGCGCCCCATGTTGTGCCGTAG
>OOCZ01000383.1_pt1 | contig 36512 bp, 58 predicted proteins | sample 1671631 | NCBI WGS metagenome assembly OOCZ01 (sample SAMN06348176, study PRJEB24527) | human gut metagenome | reverse complement strand
CACCTCCCACTCGTCGATCTCCGACTTGATGCGGTCGATAAAGCTGTTTCCGCCGAGGGCCTTGTACCCGCGGTAGAGATAGAGAAAATCCTCCAGCTCGTACTGCCGGATGGTGTGGTCCTCCCTGTGGCGGTAGTAGGTGTGCAGCATATCGTGCCGGAGCTGGCATTTGAGCGCGTCGGTCAGCTTGTCCAGCCCGAGCAGCTTGTTGCGCAGCGGCTTGATGAGCATGGCGACCGCCGCGAGGATGACCATGATCTCCGAGCAGGTCGATGCAACGGTCGATAGGTTCATAGGCATTTTCTCTCTTTCCGGCGGCGCGAAAAAAGCCGCCTTGTCGTGCTTGACAAAGCGGCGGACGCGGTGCTATACTAAGGCCAGTAAGAGCGGCGCACGGGCGAGGTGCTTGTCGCTCCCCCTAATCGATTTAAGGTCGAAAGGAAAGCCGCTGCCTCTCAGGTGGCGGTTATTTCTTTAGGTCGATGCCTAACTTGATCGCCGCAATCACAAGCATAAGTAACGCAATGGTCGCTTCTGTGCTCATGCGGTCACCCCCTTTCGGGGGAACAACCTGTTTCACGCTCTTACCGGCCCGCTCATTCTACCACGCGCGCCGCGCTTTGTCAATTTGCCGCCCACCCGGGCGGCTTTTTTACTTGTTCAGCTCCGCGAGCTTCTCCGCGATGTCCTCGGGGATGGCGCAGGTTGTCATCTTGACGCAGTAGCCGTCCTCGTCGTAGGTGAGCTTGTAGCAGGGGGCGACATATACCTCCGTGCCGGCGCGGGAAAGGTCGCGCGCCATGACGGGCTGCACGATGCTGTTCTTGACACCCGAGTTTTTGCTCAGGCCCGCGGGGGTATCGGTGACCTCGATGAGCTTGCCGTCGGATGCGATTCTCTTGTAAGTAGCCATTGTGTTTCTCCTTTCTTACTCTTTCGTGATGTCCGCCGTGCCGCCGTACTCCGCCGGCACCAGTTCGGGCAGGCCGCACTCATTGATGAGGATGTCCGCCACCTGCGGCTTAAGCTTGTTCGGCACCTTGTCAAACTCCGTCTTGCCGAGGATCACTCTCTGCGCGAATAACATTGCCATCATTTCTTTACTCCCTTTCTGTAATGTAAAATATACGTTTAACGCCAGCTCGGCGATAAACTCACGCATACACGACCGTCGCCATCTCGGCGATGCAGTCCTCGTAAAATTCCGCCTGGTCAGCCTGCGCGCTGACCTGCTCCTTTAAGAGCTTGTTCTCCGCCTCCAGCGCGGCGACGCGCTCCTCGGTGGTCGGCTGCGGCTCGACCGGCTCGGGCAGGCTCGCCTTATAGGCGTCCAGCGCCTCCTGATTGCCGGTCATGGCGGTCACGGTGCTGCCGTCCAGCTCCAGCGTGACGAAGCCCATAAAATTGTAAAACACGGAGGTGTCCAGCGTATCGGGCACGAGCGCATAGCCCGCGGGCGGTGCCCCGTGCCAGCTCTGCAGTGGCGGACGACCGCCGTTTTCGTTGGCGTTAATTTGGATGATGTTCATAACGTTCCTCCTTTAGCCGATGGCAAAGTAAAAATACGGTGTTCCACGGCGGTTGAGCTGAAGATAAGCCTCCCCGGTGCTGTCGCCATACCACGAAACGGTGCTGCCGATCCACGCGACGGCGACATTGCCATCAGAACCACCGGTGGGACTAGTGCTACTTTTCGTCATGCCGCGCACGAGGAACAGTCGATAGGGTTCTCGGTTCGGAGAAATCACCAAAAACTCAGGAGGGAACGAGAACGTCAGGCTGTTGGGGTTGCTCGACCCATACGTCCCTGTGCCGGTGTACGAGCCCGTGGCGATGCGCACCTTGTCGCCGAGCTGACCTAATGGATTGTAAGTATATCCATCACTCACGGCAGGCGGATAAGCGTCAGGAGATGGACTATTAACATAGCCAAATAAAGTTCTTCGGTACAAAGCATCTACTATTCTATAGGTTAATCTATATGTATCCCCGCTGACGAACGTAACACCATCTGAAAACCTAACGGGTTGTACTTCGGCGTCGGCGTATGAAAAACTACTCAATTGGACATATTTGTTGTCAAGCTGCAAAGAACCTGCGGAATTGTATGTCGGATATATCTGAGTAATGGGTTCGGCGAGAGATATATTCCCGTCGCTATCTAAAATGATATCATCTGAATACCTAACATATGTTCTGTTTGTGTTGCCGCTTTTTACTAATATCTGACTGTAAGTGGAATTAGATTTGACTACTTCCCAATTCCACTGTTCTTTTGCCCATATATACTCGTTCCCCAGCCCTCTTTGGAACCGGGACAAAAGGTGAAGTGCGTCGTCTGGCACGGCGTCGGTGCCCAGCCCAAACGCCGACGCGGTGGTGTCCTGGAGCAAACTCGCCTTGTTCAGCGGCGTCCCCTCCTGCGTGGGCTGGTCGGCGCGCGTGAGGTCGTAGGTGTTGGCTTGCCCCGCGACCGGCTCCAGCTTGACGCGCCCGGGGTACAAAGATACTCTGTCCTGCATATTGTCTCCTTTCAGACCTCTCCGGCGTACAGCTCGCCGGAGATGTACCATGATTTTGTGATGTTGGTAATGAGCGCGTCGAGGTCGAGCAAAATCTGCTCAATGTTGTTGGCCTTGACGTAGTTCAGCCCCGCCATGCTCGCCGGAGCATTCGGCGTGGACTGCATGACCGCGATCTGCCCGCGCAGCGTGACGATGTTCTGCCGGTACGCCTCCATCTGCGAGGCGGTCGGCGCGTCGGTCGTCAGCCAGTCCTTTTTGACCGTCACGGGGCAGGCATAGCCGAGCGCCGTGAAGCGGCCCGCGATGTACTCCACCGCCGCGCCCACGCGGTTGAGGTCAGAGGCGTTGTAAAAGCCCTTGTCGGTCTCATTCTCCACGTCCGCGCGCGTGCGGTCGGTAATGAGGCTCAAAAGGCCGTAGTAGAGCGTGAGCGCGTAGTTGGTGCTGACGCCCGCCGCGGTGACAGCGGTGAGGGCGACGGCGTAGGTGTCGTCCGCCGCCCGCTCGACCGTAGCCGTCCACGCGCCATTGATGAGCGTCCAGGTGTAGGCCGTGCCGTTGACCGTGCCGCTCACATAAATGATCTCGCTCGGCAGCGAGACGCTCAGGACCTGCGTGCTCATGCGATCTCCACCGCGATGACCATCGTCGCGCCCGCGTCGACCGGGTTGGGCGTGATGGTCGCCGACTTGATGACCGGCACCGAGGTGTCAAGCGTCACGCTGCGCGTGACCGTAGAGACCTTACCCGCTGCATCGGTCGCCGTAATGACGATGGTATTCGCGCCCTCCGCCAGCGTGACGGCCTTGCTGAACGCGCCGCCCGCGCCGACCGTGACGCCGCCCTGATCCTTGCCGTTGAGCGTGATCTTGATTTCCACGGGAGAGGAGGTCGCGTCGTTGGTGATACCGGCCACCGTGAGGCTCTGCGAGGCCGTGACAAGGTTGTCCGTGGGCGCGGTGACGTTGAGCGTCGGGGGCACGGTGTCGACCGTGTAGGTGGTGGACTTCTGCGCCGCGGCGTTGCCGTCGTGGTCCTTGCAGTCGATGGTGACGGTGTGACTGCCGTCGTCGAGCGCCGAGGCGGGCGTGTAGGTCACCTGATAGCCGTTGGCGATGGCTGTGCTCGCGAGGGCCGAGGATGCGACGGCTGCGCCGTCCTGTTTGACCACGAGCGTCGAGAGATTGACGCCGGAGCCGTCCGTCTCGTCCGTGACCGTGAACACGACCGGCTGCTTGCTGTTGCTGACATACGCCCCGGAGGACGGAGAAAGGATCGTGATGACCGGCGCAACTTTCTCCTTGACGTAGAGCTTTAATCCGTCAAGCGTCGAGGCATCCGCCGTGCCGACGGTGCCCGCGTCGTTGGTTGCCTTGATTTGCACGTTGTAGTAGCCGCCGGACTGGTTGTAGGACGTTTTGCCCGGCGCGGTGATGGTGGCCTCGTACTTGCCCGTCGCGCTGTTGAGCGCGAGGGTGTAGCTCTGGCCGTTGATGATCGCTTGGACTGTTTTGATCGCCATAGTTTAGACCTCCCCGGCGAATATCTCGCCGCTGTAGTATTTTGTCGGTTCGAGGTAAACGGTCTCCTCCGTCACGGTGACGGTAAGCAGGGCTTTGGTGTTGATGTCGGCGGGATTTGGAGCAAACGCCGCGGCAAGGATCTTTGGAATCAATATCGGATAAGTCTCGCTCATGCGCTCTCCTCCTTGTCCCAATACACCACCACGCAGCCGGGCACGCCGGCCACGCCCGGAGTGCCCTTGCCCGGCTCCACGTCGGTGACGGCTCGCGTGCCGATCGGTTTGCCCTCGGCGTTGTAAATTATTTCAAAGTGCTGCTCGCCCTTATTTCCGCCTCTGCCGCCCTTGCCGCCGTCGCCTGTGCCCGATTTGGGCGCGGCCACGCCTGCGCGGGCAAAGCTGTCGCCGCTGCGAATATCCGAGTAGCCGTTCGGGTAGCGCTTTCCGTTGGCGGAAGAATAAGGGCCGAATACGGCATCCTCGTCGATGGTGATGGCAAAAGTCTGCTGCTCGTTGATCTGAATGGTGTCCGCCCACACAAGGCCGCCGAGGCCGTCCACGCCGTTCTTGCCCGCGCGGTCAAAATTGCCGTCCTCGCCATCCGTGCCGTTCTCGCCGTGCCCGACGCAGATGACAAAGAGCCGCGTCTTGCCCGCCGGGGCCGTCCACGATCCGCTCTCGGTAAAAACCGCGCGCTCGGTGTAGAGATACGAGCCGTCCGCCTGCAAGAGCTTGCTCTGGCAGCCCTGCAGCACGCCGTCAGAGAATTGAAACGTCTGGTAGATGCGCCGCGCCGACGTTGCGCTGCTCTCGTCGAGCCACACGGTGTCCACGTCGCCGATCTCACTTGCGGGGTCGCCGCGCCCGGTCAGCTCCAGCTGGTTGCCGCCGTAGCACGAGAGGATCAGCCGCGCCGCCGTGAGCGCCTGCGCCTGCGTGTGCAGAAAAGGGTTCTCGATGGTCACGGTCTTCTCGCTGCTCGTGGAGTTGCCCGAGACAACGTACTCCGTCCCGTCCGAGAGGTGGAAAATGAGCGACGCGAGGGACTGGTTGGCCTTCATCGTCGGGTAATTGACGAGGTTTTCCAGCGTGATCTTGCTGCCCTGGTTCCAGAGCGGTTCCACCGCGAGTTTGCCGGTCTCCGCGTCCGCGCGCGGCCATGTGCCGGTCGCCATGCAGGCCCAGCGCAGGATGTCGCCGCACTTCTTCCCGCTCACGGCGGCGCGGCTCGAGGCCGTGACCGCGAGGTCGGCAAAGTCCGCGTCCACCGTGTAGCGGTCCGCAAAGTTGGTGCCAAGCTGCGCGACGAGCGAAGCGATCCAGCCGGAAAGCGTGATAGGCAGCACCGTCGGCGCGAGGTACGCACGATCCGCCAGCAGCCCGATGATGTCCACAAGGTCCCACTGCATTGTCAGGCCGTTGTCGCCGGTCTTCCAGCCGTCGGAGTATTGGTAGAAGACGCCCACGCGCTTATATTCCACCGTACCGTCCGCAAGCCGCACGCCGATGTAGGTCTCCACGCCCTGCCGCTCCTCGATGGACTGGAACAGCCCGGACTTGCTTCGCGGCTCGAAGCGCCGCGAGAGGTTATCCATCTTGAGCGTGCAGGTGCCGTAGGGCAGCGACAGGCAGCTCACGTCGCCCTGCTGTTTGCAGTCAAAGGCCGCGACGATGTCCTCCGTCCACTCCTCGTACACGCCCGGCAGGATCTCCACCACGCGCATCCGGCGCGAGGGAAGGCTCCATTTGGTCACGGTCACGCGGATGGTGTCGGGCGTCTGCACGGTGAAGCCCTCAAAGGCGACCGCGCTTGCCGTGTTGCCGGTGACGGTCTTGGTAAAAAAGGTCTGCCCGGCGCTCAGGACCTCCACCGTGAAGTCCTCGGCCACACCCTCCAGCGGGTCGGACGGGAAATAAACCGAGAATGCCTGCAGCACGCTGACGTCGGAAAACGTGATCGCCGCCCAGGCGGGGGAAGCAAAGCTGCCGTCCGCGCCGGAGAGCTGCGCGTCCGCGACGCCCATGTGCTCGCTCACCTGATAGTCGTCCGGGAAAATGTCGAAAGAGCCGTCCAGCAGCCAGCGGTCCTGCTCCAGCGTCGCGTAGCGCGCCGTCGTGAAGCGGTAGTCGTAAAGCTCCGCGGTCTTCGCCCAGGGCGCGAGGCTGTCCGCGCTGCCGCCGGTGAGCTGCATGTCCGGGTCGATGATGTGGATGACGGCCTTGAGCAGCACGCGCCGCGTGTCGCCGGTGATGGCGGCGAGATACGCCGCCGAGGACTCAATCATGCGGCCTCACCTCCCGCAGCGTGAAGCCTACGTTGTGCCAGCGCGGCACGCCGTGGGAGGTAAATGCGAAAGTCGGGTCGGTCAGACTTTCGACGAGCACCTCCGCGCTGACGAGCTCGTCTCCGTTGTCGGGCAGGAAGGCTGCCGTGAACGGCGTGCCGGCGCGGAGGACCGCGAGCGCCGCGCGGCAGGTCGTGTCGTCGATGTAGTCGGCGCTGTAAGTGATGCGCCAGACCTTGCCGCGCTCCTCGCTCACGACGCGGCCGGAGATCATCTCGACCTGCCGGCTGAGCGTCGCCGGATGCGCGCTGTAGCGGTCGCCGGAGACGTAGGGCAGCGCCACGCCGTCCAGGATAAGCTGTGTCGTCCGTACTTTCTTCATGCAGTCTCACCTACCTCCGGCGTCGAGCGGTTCACGGTGCGCAGGTCCTCGATCGTCTCGCGGTAGAACTCCTTTCCGTTGACATTCATGGTGCTCACGACGGTGACCTTCATGTCGCGATTCATCGCCGCCATCGCATTGACCGCCTGCGCGAGCGAGGCGCGGAAGTCCTGCGCGGTCATGGTGCGGCCGGTGCCGCCGTAGCGCTCGAGGGCGTTGTAGGCGTCCGCCTCGCCGCTCGTGAGCACGCGCTCGCCACGGTGCAGCTCGGCGACGTAGCCGTCGTAGGGCACGCGGTAAAGGCCCGCAGCGTGGCTGCCGTCGATCTTGTAGCTGTCGAGCAGCGCCTGGTAGTCGCTCGAGGGCGTGTGCTCGCCCGTGGTGAACTCCTTCCACTCCTCGCTGTTGGAAATGCGGTCGTTGAGGTCCTTGAGCCATTGGATAGCTCCCTGTATCTTTTCGATCAGCCACGCGACCGCGTCCGCCGCCGCGTAGACGCCCTCGGCAAAGACGTCTTTCAAGCCCGCTGCGACCGGCGCGAGCGTTTCGCCGAGCTGCCCCATCGCCTCGTCGAGCTTCATCTGGGACTCGTTGTAGGCCACGACGTCCTCGTTGGCGTCGCGCCATGCCTTGGCGGTTTCCGGCAAGCCTTGATTGGCGAGCTGGTTGAGCACGATCTGCGCGCGCTCGGTGGAATCGTTCGCCGCGGCGAGCTTCGCGTTGAACTCGTCCTCGCTCACGCCCGCCCAGTTGAGAACGTCGGCAAAGGTGCCCGTGACCTGCCCCGCCTGGATCGTCTCGTTGACCGACTCGGCGAGGCCGTCGATGGGGATGGAGTCGCCGTAGGTCGCCCACGCGCCGATGACCGAGTCGATCATGCCGCGCAAGTCGTCCTGCGCGAGACCGATGGCCTGCAGGTTTGCGACCGTCGTCGCCGCGGTCTGCGTGTCGCCGAGCACGCCGTAGAGATACTCGTAGGACTCCGCCGTCTGCTCGGCTGTGTAGCCCGCCGCCTGCGAGCTGGCCTCCAGCGTGCCCATGATCTTGCGGTATTCCTCGGTCTCGTCCACGATGCCGATAATGGCGTCGCTCGTCGCCTTGAGTCCGGCGACGACCGCGCCGCCGACGAGCATTTTCTTGAGGCTGCCGAGCTGCCCGATCAGGTTGCCGATGCCGCCCTTGCCGCCGCCTGCGCCGTTAAAGTCGTCGGTGGCCTTTGCCGCGTCCTTGACCTGCTTGCCGTACTCGTCGATGCTCTTGGCGCACTTGTCGGCGCTCGTGCGGGCCTCGTCGAGGTAGCGCTCGTTGGAGCTCAGCTCGTCGTTAAGGTCAATGAGGTCGGTTTCCGCCTTTTCCAGCTGCCGCTTGAAGCGCATGACGGCCTCGTCGTTTTCGCCATAGGCTTCGCCGCAGTCCTCAATGGCGGTCTGCAGCTTGGCGATCTTGTCGATCTGCTTCTGCTGCGCCTCGCGCAGCAAATCGTTTTTTGTGGTCAGAGCCTCGATGCTGTTTGCCTGCCCGCGGAACTCCGCGTCGGCGCGCTTCATCTTGTCGCTCAGCAGCCCGATCTCCTGGTTGACCTCGCCGAGCTCCTTTTTGTATTCCTTCTCGCCCTCCAGCGTCAGCCGCGTGGCGATGGTGCGTGTGGCCACTTACTCCCAGCTCCTTTCCCGGGGGACTCTGCGCGCCTCCAGCGCGAGGAGATCAAGGAGCTCTCCCGGCGTCAGGATCATCGTCTCGCGCAGGCTCAGATGCAATCGCTGCGTGCCAACCTGGCGCAGCAGCAGCGCTAAATTCTCGTTTTTTTTTGAAGTTCCTGCAAAATGAGGTCAACTTCCTCTTCCTCGTCGTCCTCGTCGCGCTCGCGCCGGAAGGCCTGCTCATAGGCCGCGCCGAGCGCGCGCTTCGCGTCCAGCGCGTCGAACGGGGCCATATTCGCGCGGAAATAGCTCTCCGGCACGATGGGCCGCCGATCAAGCCCTTCCCAGCGCCGCACGAGCTCGCCCTGCTCGCTCAGCTTCCACAAAAGCCAGCACAGCGCGTCAAAGCTCGCCTTGTCGCTGCCGAGGTAAAGGTCGGGGATATCCTTTTCCGTGCCGAAGCGGTCATAGATGTCCGTGAGCGCCGCGGCGTTCAGGCACAGCGTGAAGGTGTGTCCCTTGAGTTTCCATTCGGTCTTTCGCATATTTGTCTCCTATGCCGGAAACGGGCGGAGAAAGGTCCCCGCCCGTTTGTCTCAGCTCGCGCTTTCTGTGAATTTGCCGTCGATCCAGGCCTGCGCCGCGGCCTCAGTGTCGAGGGGCTTGGACTCGATCTTGCTCTTGCGGCAGGCAGGCACCGTGCCGTGGAATCTCAGGTCGTCGCCCGTCAGCTGGATCGATGTGCCCTTGGTGTTGTAGGTCACGCCCTGCCGCACGGCCTGCACCTTGGGATAGAAAATGCCCTTGTAGAACACCTTGCCCTTGTACTTTCGCTTCGAGAGCAATCCGAGGCCGCCCTGCGGGGACTCGTCGTCGAAGCTGTAGCTCAGATCGCCGTCCGAGCTCAGATTGGAGCCGAACACCGCGGCTGCAACCGCGTTTTCCAGCTCCGTCACAGAGGTGGAAACGTCGTAATCCGCGACCTCGTCCACGCGGTCCTCGACCGCGTTGTCGCCGCTGATCTCCGCCGACTGCACGTTCACCGTGTCCGCCACGGTGATGAGCGAGCCAAGGTGGACCTTCGTGCCGTATTTCGGCAGCTTCGCCGCGTTCGTGTCGGGGTCGGTCTCCGCGAACGGCGCGAAATAGAGATAGGATGCGCCATATTTTGCCATTGTGTGCCCTCCTTACAGGTCTTTTGATTTGAGCCAGTCGTCATAGACGCTGAACTCCGCCGCGGTCACGGCGTCGGCGCACTCGGCGTTCGCCTGCGCCATCCACTGCTTGCCGGGGATGTTGCGCCGCGGCGCGCCGAACTCCTGAATGAAACCGACGTCATTGTTGGTCGAGCGGCGGCGTGCGCCTTTTTTGCGCGGCTTGCGGACGACCGGTTTGCCGCGTGAGCCGCTCGGCAGCACAAGCACTGCCGGCGCGTTATTTTTGCGGCTGTCGACGTAGAGCTTCTGCTTGACCGTGATGCTGCCGGCGAGCTTTCCGGTGTCGACCAGCCCCAGCGCACGGATCTTCCGCCGCTGCGCCTCGGCTGCCACCTCGCCGCCCGCGGTCAGCATCTGCCGCTTGACATCCTCGGGGATCTCCGCGATCTCCTGCACCGTCAGCGCGAGACCGTCGATGCCATCCGCCTTAAACTGCGCCATCGTCCTCGGCCTCGGTCAGCGCGTCGAACTCGAACACATAGTGCTGCCCGAGCTCGTCCGTCGCCGACGAAATAGTCGGGAGGGAGAACTCGTCCGTTTCCTCGATGGCCGCGGTCAGCGCCCGCCGCTTGGCGACGGTCGACGCCTTGAGCGGCGCAAGGTAGTGCAGCTGCACCCGCGCGAGCCCGACGTCGGTCCCGTCGTCGCCGGCAAGACCGGCGGTCTGCGTGTAGTCAAACGTGCAGTATTCCTCCGGCGGCGTCTCGCCCGCCTCTGTGACCAGCAGATCCGGCACGCACACCGGCACGATCGGCGTCACGACTGCGATGATTCTCTCATTCAGCGTCATACCTTGCCCTCCTGCGTGATGCGCTCGCACCAGAACTCCATGTACTTCCCCTCGTCGCCGTAGGTGTTGACGTAAAGGATGTTGTAGTCGCGCCCGTCGTAGCGGATCAGGAGCCGCCGGTCAAGCAGCTCCGGGTTCGCGCGCGTGAGAAAGCGCACCTTCGCCTCGCCGAACTCGGCGTTTGCCCGGATCAGCTCCGTGCCGCTCGTCTGCGAAAACTGCGCCCAGGTCTCGCGCACGAGCTCCGGCTCGCCGGGTACGTCGTAGCCGTCGGCGTCCTTTGCCGTCGTTTTCCGCAGAAACTGAATGCGCTTGGAGAGTTTCCCTGCATCAACGTGCATCATGCGCCTCCCTCCGCTCCCTCGCCCGTGCCCGAATCGGGCACAGGCTCGGTGAGCTTGAGCTGGTTGAGCATGGCGCGGAATACCGGATTGGTCGCCACGATCGTTCCTGTGATCGTTGGCTCGCGCCGGTCGTAGAGGTCGAGCGCGAGGTACTTGACGCATTGCAGATACTGCGCAGAGCGCGGCGAGCCGTCCTGCGGCTCGCGCACGCCCGCGCCGGCGAGGTAGGCCGCTGCCGCGTTCACAAAGCCGGGGAGCTCCGCGTCGTCCGCGTCGACCTTACAGTAGTTGGCAATGTCCGCCAGCTGCTCCGTCGCCCAGTTCATTGCTTAGCCCCCGCTCTTAGGCAGCGTTGCAACGACGACGCCCTTGTCGACCACAAGGTTGCCGCCCACCATCACGTCGCCGAGGATGGTCAGCAGGCGCTCCTGCGCCTTGTAGCTCTCGTCCACGCGCACGGTGAAATCGGAGAAGAGACCGAGCTCATAGTTGAGCGGGTTCCCGTAGATCATGGTCTGGATCGCGGCGCTCGCGCTCGCGGTCGAGCCGGAAAGGCTCGTGAGGTCGGGGCAGATGGTGTAGGGGATCACCACGCCGCCGTCGCGGATCACACCGGTGTTGGGGTTCGCCATGTCCGGCTCGATGGTGAACAGGCGGCGCTTTTCGTTCGTGCCGCGCAGCTGACCGATGGCCTTGAGGTCAGCCTTGGTGAGCAGCAGACGGGCGCTGCCGCCGACCTCGGTGTCCGCGCCGTAGGCAAAATAGAGGGTGTCGAGCAGATTGACGTCCACCGCGGCCACGTCCACGCTTGCGAAGATGCTCGCGCCCGCCTTGTTCTTGGCGTTCTTCATGCCGTAGAACACATGGCTGGTCTCGCCGTCGCCGTTGACGATCAGCTCGGAGCACTTGCGGCGCATCGCGCGCAGCGCCATGCCGTAGATCTTCGCGTAATAGTCCGCGGGGGTCAGGTTGCCGATATTGCGGTCGACGAAGCTCGTCACGCTCATGTCGTAGGGCTTGATCTGCGCCACACCGAAGGTGGGGTCGGTGCTCGCCGTGCGGGCCTTGCCGGCGGTGGACGCCACTGTGCCGACCTTCGCGTCCAGCTCGGTGATGACATAGGGCTCCTGATACTCGCCCATGCCGGAGAGGTTGACGACCTGCACCTGGTCGATGATCGCGCTGATCGGTGCGTCGCCGCCGCGGATGTCGCGGCCCACGCCGGTGGGCTCGGCGAGCGAGGTGGTCGCGAGCGTGATGGCCTTGCGGACCTCCGCCGCCTCAAACTTCACCTCGCCGCCCTTGCGCAGGATCTCCGCGCGCTCAAGCGCCTTGTCGCGCGCTTCCGCGGGGTTCTCCTGCTTTCCGAGGAACTTGCGGTCCTGCTCCTCGATGAAGGTCTTGACCTCGGTGATCTCGGTGTTGAGGTTCTCGATCTCGGTCATCTTGCTCAGATAGTCCTCGCGCTTGCCCTCCTTGAGCAGGCTCTCAGCCTCGGTGAGCACGCCGGCGCGCTTCGCCAGCAGGTCGTTGTACTTTCTACGCATTGTGTACCTCCTTAAAATCTCATTTTTTCAAGCTCCAAAGCGGCTTCGTCCGCCCAGTGCTCGTTGTTATCCGCGCCCTCCGGCGCATGGGTCTCTTGCATTTCGGCGCCGCCGTAGCGCTTCGCCTTCACCACGCCGGCCTCAGGCTGCGTGGGCACGGCGCAGAAGCTGACCTCGTAGGCGTCCTCCGCGCCGTCCAGCTCGAAGTGGCAGAGCTGCCCGTCGTACTCGCGGTTCGGCCAGTGTTTGCACATCGTCTCGCGCTGGTCCGCGCCGCAGATCGAGCAGTTGACGTGCTCCACCGCGCAGCCCACGCTGCACTCGCGCAGGATGCCGCCTTCAATGGCGGCGATGGTGTCCGCGGCGCCTGCCGTGCGGACCATGTAGCAGCTGAGTACCAGACGCTTGACCTCGCCCTCGTCCGCCACCTGTGCGTCGTACACGCGCGCAGTCTGCGTTTCCGCGCTCCACTTGTGATCGCGCAGCACAGGCTTGCCGACATAGAGCTTGCTGAGCTGCTCGAGCGTCGCCTCGGTGAAGCGCTCGCCGTCGCGGTCGATCTGGTTGTCGCAGGCGGCCAGACGGAAGGTGAACACCTCGTCCGCGCTCAACTCACGCAGCGCCTGTGCGTTGATGAGGGCAAGCTCCCGCTCGCCAACGGCGGCCTTTTCGATCCGTGCCGCCTTAAAAATCATATCCATGTGGGTTACTCCTCTCCGGCGGTCGTACCGCCCCTTTCCGCAACCAGACGCGGCCACTCGTCCAGCGGAACGCGGTCAAGCGGGGCGCGTCTGCGGTCGCCGCCTGGAACGTCCGGTAGGTCCTCCAGCGCCGCGATGTCGTTCGGGCTGTAAACGCTTAGGTCGCTCATTGTGCGGTACCAGTTCGCGCGGCTCGCCGTGTCGCCCTTGAGCTCCGCCATCATGTTGATGCGCAGCTCCAGCCCCGCGGCCAGCTCGCTGTCGGTCAGCAGCTTGTAGCTCTGTTCCTCCTCATACTGGGTCACGATGGGGTGCAGCGTGCCGACGACATACTCGATCGCGTTCTGCTCATTGCTGCCGTAGGCCTGCTTGCCCTCATTGAGCTTGTAGAGCGGCACGCCAAAGTAGCGCGCGATGTCCGTGATCGACAGCTGCTTGTTTTCCACAAACTGCGCGTCGCGGTTTGTCCCCGCGATGCTCGTGTACTTGAGACCGAGGTCGAGGATCGCCGTCCGGTGTGCCTTGCTCGGCCCCATGTGGACGCGCTCCCACTCGGCGCGCAGCCGGTCCTTCTTGGTCACGAGCGAGCCGTCCGCCGCCTTGACCGGATTTCCCTTGGTGTCCAGCACATAGCCGCCGAGGTCGGTGTCGGTCTCCAGCACGCCACCCGGCTGCCCGCCGTTGGCATAGTAGCTCAGCTCATACTCCTGCGCGGCCCGCGCCGCGGCGATCACCTCGCCGGCGCGCGTCACCGTGCCGAGACCGAGCAGGCCGTTTCGCGTCGCATTCTTGTAGTGGCAGATGTCCTCGTTGGGCAGCCGCATCACCTCACCGGAAAACGGATGCGTTACGTCGTACCATACGCGCCCCGCCATGTCGCGCCAGGGCTGCACCAGATACCACGGCACCGGGATCAGCTCCACCGGCTTGCCCGTGCGCTCGTCGCGCACGATCCAGTCGTAGCCGTTGCCGCCCTCCAGGCGGCTCGTCTCCAGCACCTTCTTGCGAATGAACGGGGTCATAGCCTCGTTCGGCCGGATGTTCAGCAGCCGCAGCAGCTCGTGGTCCGTGCGCTCGCGCGTCCTCGTGTCGATCACATAATTCGGCAGCTTCGCGATGCTGTCGCTCAGCAGCTCAATGCAGCGGTCGACCGCGCTGAGCTTGCGCGCCGCGCTCTGCGGGTCCTCGCCGACGGCCAGACCGCCGGAAGCCGTCAGGCTGCCGACCGTTACGGACTTACTCACGGTGGGCGAGCGTGCGGTCGCCGCGCGCAGGCCCTTGATGATGCTCATGCTTGACCATCACTCCCTTCGTCGTTTGCACTATCGTCAAAGCCGTCGACAACGGCCATTGCGATCAAAAGAATGCCGCCCACGATAAAGCCGGCCGGGATATAGATCATCCCCGCGCCTACCGTGATGAGCAGCACGCCGAGCTTCAGCACGGCGTCTCGCAGTTTTTCCACAGCCTTCCTCCTTACAGCGTGAAGTCCGCCCGTGCCACCGCCGCGGCAAGATCGGGCGTCTGATTCCTTGCAACCATCCACACGGCCATCACGATGATGCTCGCGACCGCCGGGTCGATGCGCCCCGTTGATTTATTCTTGAGCGGCTTAATGTTTCCGTTTCCGTCCGCATGGCAGCGGACGTTGCCGAAGGTCCAGCGGAAGCAGGTGTTGTGGACGTGCAGCAGCGTGTGGCGCTGCATCATGTCGTCCGTCTCCTTCATCGCTGGGCTCATGTTCTTGAGGTCCTGCGGGATCTCGATGATCGGCACGATCGGCGCGAGCCGCTGCGTGATGGTCCGGCTCAGATACGGGTCAAAGCCCACCATGCGCAGGTCGTAGCGCTCCCGCGCCTCGCGGATGCGCTCCTCCACCGCGCCGTAGTCGATGACCTCGCCGGGGCAGAGGTCGAGGAAGCCGGCACGCGCCCAGTCCCGGTAGGGGACGTGGTCGCGCTTTTCCGCCTCGTCCACCGTCGCCTCGGGCCGCCAGATGCCATAGGGCAGCAGCACCGCCGCGTCCAGCCCCGGCTGGGGCGGGAAGAGCAGAACAAAGGCCGTCAGGTCGCGGCTCGTGGAAAGGTCCACGCCGCCGTAGCAGAGCTTCCCGTCCAGCTGCCGCAGCCATTCCTCGCGCTCGCGCTTTTTGCTCGGCCCCCACTGCGTCTTGTCATAGAGGTTGAGTGAGATCCAGCCGACCGACTTCGTCGTGATCCATTGGTTGAGCCGCAGCCATCGGAATACGCGCTCCTCAGCTTCGCTGCGCTTTGCGCTCGCCGCCTCCATGCGGATGTTGCGCAGGCTCAGATGCTTGCCAAGCGAGGGGTTGCAGAGATACCACAGGCTCTCGTCCCAGATGTCGAGCTTTTCCAGATCGTCCGGATCATCGCCGAACATCGCGGTCAGGCCGTAAAGGATCGGCAGCCAGTTTTCCTCGTCACGGCCGAGCAGCTCGGCCTCCGCGTCCGCAAGGTCCTCGTCCCCGACATGCCGGAGGGAGAGGACCGAGCGAACGTCGCCGCCATCGCTCCGGATGCGCCGCAGCTGCCGTGCGTCGCGGATGCCCACAGCTTTCTCGTGGATCTCCCAGCCGATGGAGCTGCGGTCGGGGTCGTCGCCCGCGGTCGTCAGCACGATCCATGCCGGCTGCCGTCGGCTCGCGCCCGCTGCGCCGGTCATGACGTCCCACAGCTCACGGTTGGGCTGCGCGTGCAGCTCGTCGAAGATGACGCAGCTCGGCTTATAGCCGTGCTTGCTGTACGCCTCGGCGGAGAGGACCTGCAGAATGCCGACCGTGATCCACTTGTACCCGCCGTTGCCGGTCTTCACGCGCTTGCGGTACTCGATGCGCTTGCGGCTTTCGATGGGCCGCAGCTCGCCCTGGGCGATCATCTTCGCCGTCCACGGCGCGCTCGTCGCCATAAAAATCGCCGCGTTGTAGACGATCGAGGCGTTCTCCTTGTCCGCCGCGCAGACATAGACCTCCGCGTTCAGCTCGCCGTCCGCGAAAAGGTGATAGAGGGCCAGCGCCGCAGCCAGCTCGCTCTTGCCGTTCTTCTTCGGGATCTCGAGGTAGAGGTACCAGTAGCGGCGCAGCCGCTCCGCGCTCTCCTCCGTGCCCGATTCGGGCACGTCCATCGTGCCGTAAAATTCCATCAGCGCCCCGCGCTGCCAGTCGTAAAGGCAGAAGGGCTTGCCCGTGTCGGTCGTCGGCAGGCGCTCGACGAAGTCGCACACAAACTGCCCCGCCTCGCGGTCGAAAACGTATGCCATGCTACAGGCTCCGCGCCAGCGCGTCCGCCTGCCGCTGCCGCAGCCGCTCCGTGAACTCGTCCACCCCGTCGTTTACAGGGATAGCCCCGGAAGCGGATGCTGCGTTGACCACAGCGGTCGGAACCACGATCCGGCAGCGGGAGGTCACGCTCAGGCCCATCACTTCGGCGCACTGCCGGGCCTGCTTAAAATAGCTGGCCTGGATGCTCGTCCATTCGCGGGCGAGCTTTTCGTCGCTCTTTTGGATCGCTGCCGCAACCTTCTTGTCGGCCTTTGCCCAGCGCTCGCGGCAGAGGAAATACTGCCCAAGGACGTCGCGGTCGAGCTCGGCATAAAGGCCCGCGCTGTTAAGCAGCTCGCCGATCTCGCGGTACTCTTTATGCAGAGCCTTCGGCAGCCACCTCGGGGGAGCGACCGCATCGACCGGAGGGACGACGATCTCCCGGTCACGTCTGCTGTCGGCCTCGGCTTTTGTCAAATGCTTCCGGCCATTGGCTTCCACCAATGCCGTCGGCTGTCGCTTTCCGCTCATACTGTCCACTCCTTTCCGCCCGCTGCGTTTTGCAGCGCATGATTCTCCGATGCAGTCCCCGGCCCTCGACGAGCAAGAGCGCGGGGGACAGATCCGTGAAGGCTATGGCCGGCTTCAAGAGCCGGGGACCACACCGGACGATTTAGTATCTGCCCCACCGGGCCTACGTCAATACACCACGCATCAAGCGCAGTCCTTCGGCCCAGGCAGGGCGGCGTTTTGCTTTTCTTTGCTCCTGCGCATTCCCCGCCCCTCGCAATTCGAGGGCCGCGGGGTAGGAGGAAATTCATGACCGCCCTGGTCAAAGAGCGGGGAACACGCAGGAGCTTTCCGAAAATTCCCCGTGGGGAAAAAATCTCGCACGAGGGAGGGCCGGCGGTTTCCAAGGGCAGCGCCCAAACTTTCTGACCCCGGGGAGGGGTCTGCAAGGAAGCCCCGCGCGACGCTCTTGCGACGCGCCCGAGCGCCCAAGCCTACTGCCGCACCGCCGCGCCGCGGCGCTTTGATTTGCTGCGATTCTCGTGCATTTCTCGCGCTGTCTTGCGGCTATGGCAGCTGTGGCAGAGGCTCTCGAGGTTGCTACGGTCGCAGAACTTTGACCAGTCGCCCTTGTGGTCGACGATGTGGTCCACGTCCGTCGCGCGGACCCGCCGCCCGTGCCGGGCGCACTCGCGGCAGAACGGCTCGCGCAGGAGCTGCGCCGGCCGCAGGTCGAGCTTCCACTCGTCGGTCTGGTACATCCAGCGCCAGGACTGCGCTTCCTCACTGCGCCGGTCGCCGCGCGGCCGATGGGCGTCGCAGTATCCATCGCTCACCAGCACGCAGCAGCCGGGATGCCGGCAGGGCCGGAGCGGCTTTAAGGCCATCGGGCTATCACCTCCGGGCAAAACAAAAAGCCTGCACCGACACAAACCGCATACAGCGGATCATGTGGCGCAGGCGCTAAGGCACAGGCACTCGTCGATATTCACGATGGACTCCATCCGGCAGCACTTGCAGTAGACCGGCAAGTCTTTTGCTCTGGTTCCGGGATCGAGCCGAAGGACTTTGCCGCGCCCGCATCTCGGGCACATCAGCCATCCGTCCTTTGTGACCAGTTTACCATCATTCCGTTTTGATTGCAACACTTTTTGCCTCCTTTTTGCCTCTTGTCTACAAATAAAGCATAGCGTACAAGTAGAGACGTTCTATAGAAGTATTATCTTAAATTCATTAGTCTAAAATAAAAGTCCTTGCGTTTTCCGGCGGTTTTGCGATCCAGTCCGCGTACTCGATGCGCCACGCCGCCATGCCGTTCACCTCGCGCGCCAGCGGCCGCGAGCGCTCGTTCCAAAAGGTCTCACGCGGCATCGCAGGCGCACGCGTCTGCACGCGCACCGTGCGCGGAGGAATCAGCTGCCGCATCCCACGAGCCACGCCCCACGGATGCTTTCCGAGCGGGATCATCTCGTCCGGCTTGCAAAAGTATCGCGCAAGCCGCCGGTAGCCGCCGTCGCGGCTGAGCACGGGATACTCCTTATAGCCCGGATTGACGAAGCCGTAGCCCCACAGGAACTGAACCACGGCAAACGGCAGGTCGTCCTCGCTCGCCACAAAGTGGATGTGCCAGCGCTTATTGCTGTGCCCCGCCTCCACCGCATAGACATAGCGCCGGATGCTCGGGTCAAAGCGCCGCACGCGCTTGCAGAACGCGGCAAAGCGCCGCTTGACGTCTTCGAAGGACGCCGGCAGGTGCGCATCGTCGAAGGTCAGAACATAGTGGACGCCCAGGTACCCGAAGAGGGCGAGGTAGAGCTCCAGCTTCTCCGCGCTGGAGCTCCACATGGAGGGCAGAGCAGGCGAGCCGCGGCATTGCTGCTCGCCCGCCCATGAGACGAGGCGGAACCTGTCGGTGGTGTAAGTCTTCGTCAGCGGCCCGCTCCGCTGCGTGACCACGCACAGCTCACTCATACACGCTCCCGACTATGCCGGCGACCTCGCCGGTCATGTCGCCCTCAATAATGCGCCTTTCCAGTTGATCGAGGCGGCTCCGGATATATTCCGAGAGTATGGACAATAAAAAGTCTTCGTGCGAAAACTCACCATTACACAGGTGCGCTGCCCACACCGCATCATTACGAGATGCGCCCAACCCCATCAACAGCTTGATCATCCGTTTTCTCGTCATTTCATTCCTCCGTATCCGAGCTTGTCCAGACCCGCGTTGACCGCGCGCCAGTGCTCGATGTCAAACTTTCCGTCGTTGCGCTGCATCAGGTAGAGCTTCGAGGCGTCCAGCCCGCAGGCATCGGAGAGCTTGATCATCGAGCCCGGCCCCTTTTCCGACCAGTACCGGTTCAACCGGGCAAAGATGTCCGCTTTCTCGCTCGACGCCTTCCCGGCAAACCGCGGCGTTGCCTGACCGACCGCCAACGGCAGTTTGATCTCCGTCGGCTTCGGCACGTCGGCCTTCTCCTCGGGCGGTCTCTCCGGCGGCTCGACCGGCTTCGGCTCCGGTCGGCTCACGCCCTTCGCCGCGGGGATGTTGGGCAGCTCCTTCTTAGGAGGGTCCTTTTCTGTGCCCGAATCGGGCACCGGCTCGCTTTTGACCTCCACCGCGCCGAGCGCGGGAAACTCCTCGACCGCGTAGGTTGTGCCGAGCGGCAGCACCAGCGTGCCCGCGCCGAGCGCGTCGCACACATAGGCGCGGAACGCCTCGAGCGCCTTGACGTCGGCGTGCAGCGCCGGCAACTTGACGATCAACACCTTGCTCCCCGTCATAGTGTCACTCCTTTCAGCGCCTTGCGCAGGTCGATGAAGCGCCCGCCAAGCCCCTTGTCCACAAGCTCCTGCAGCGCGTCGAGCGTCAGCTCGGCGTCCTTGGCGCGGTACACGTCCTCGCACAGGCTCTCCATGTCGCACAGCTTCGCGGCCGTGCCGTAGAGCCGCGCCGGGCAGGTGAGCAGGCTCACGCCCTCGATGCCCCACGCCCCGTCCGGCGTCTTGTAAGTCAAGCGTCTAAATTCAGGCATTGTCCGCACCTCCGTCCATTTTCGCCCCGCAGTTGGGGCAGTAACCAAAATGGTTGATTACCTGTGCGTAGTATTCCTTGCCGCAATTCGAGCATTTCGCAAAGCCCTGCCGCCAATTACCGTTCTCGTCAAAACACGGCTCGAAGCACCCATGCACCACCGGGGCCACGTCGGCGGCGGGGAACGCTGCGATGACAGCATATACTCCATCCGCAAATAGCCTTTCTACCAAACCATGTTCGCCAAGCTCCATTTTCTTGAATTTGGTAATGAGCGCCTCCCGCTCAATGTATTCAGCCATTGTCAGCCCTCCTGTTCCACGTACTCAAGCCGGCTCCGCAGCCGCCGGACCTTGTGTGCCCGCTGCTCCGCCACCGCGTCCTCGACCTCAAACTCGATCGCCATCTGGTCGAGCATGATCCCAACGTCGGCGATCTCTTCGGCGATGTTGGCGAGCGTGTCGCCGTCCACACGCCCGCGCAGGAATTTGCACAGCACATCCTGCAGCTCGGCCATCTCCTCAAAGGCCATCGTGATCTGCGCCTGCGCGCCGTAGCGGCTGAGCGCCGCGCAGAAGGTTCTGCGTTCCATGTCAGTCATTAGCTGCCTCCTTTGCATCCTCTTCAAGCTGCTTTTGGTAGAGCGGCTTCAGCTCGTCGTCCCGGAATCCCATCTTTTTCAGGCTCATTGCCGCCAGAGCGTTTTCCGCGAAATGAGGGTCGTCTAATCTGAGCTCAATCATCACTCCACCTCCGGCCCTTCGGGCAGCACCACCAGCCGACCATCCTTGTCAGCCTCGGCCAGTACCTTTACGCGGCTAATGCCACCGCACTCTACAACGATAGCGCAAAGGTCGTTCCAATTTTTAACCAGCATGGACACTTCCACCGGTGTCATGCCCGTGTCCTCGTATTGCATGAGCCTGCCACGCAGTTCTGCGTATGACCATGCTGCGGTATAAAGCAGGGCGAGCAGGCCTGTGGGCTCATCAGGGCCGTCCAACAAAAGCTCACCCATCGCATAGTCTACGCCATCATCATCCATTGGGAAGTCCAAGTCCGGCAGCAAAATCTTTGCGGCTTTGCGGATAAAATCGTAGAGCCGGATGTCCGGGTAGTCCGGACCATCACCTCCGCCCCGCACCCACGTCTCGAAGTCTTTGATGTAAAACAAATTCAGGGCGGCATCAAGGTTGTTATCCGGGCAATTAGTTGTCAGTCTTTTCATTTACCTTTCCTCCTTCGGCGGTTCCGGCAGGCGCTCCGTCACGGGGATCCACCGTGTCCGCTCCTGCGCCACGGCGATCTCCTCGGCGTAGCGCGCGCAGCGGTCGGCCAGGCGCTCGATCAAATCCGCGCCGTCCAGTCCGACGCGGTCGACATCACATGAATGCATCGTGTCGGCTCCGTATATGGGCCGTTCTTCTTCCGGGACTTCCTCTTCCTTCCAGTACGGGCAATGCTCGCAGGCATTCTCTCCGCCTGCGGTGGAAATGCACCGCAGCGCCCTGACGATCTCTTCGTTTTTCATGTTCATCCTCCTATCGGTTCCGCTTTGAATTTTTTGCCCATGCCGGGCACCTTGACGTTGGGGTAGCGCTCCTCACGCGGCACGAAGTCCTCCGGGTGGTCGCGGCAGATATACCGGAGCCGCTGGTCGAGCTGCTCAAACCGCGCGTCGCTCTCCACGCCGTAGGCGAGGCACTCGTGAAAATACTCTCCGTGCTTCTCCGCGCGGTGGATGATGCGCATGATTCGGTCGTGACCGAAGCCCTCCTCATTGAGGGCGAGGCACATCATGTCCACGTTGAACTGCTGCCCGACCAGCGCCCCGTAGTTGAGCAGATGCCGCCGCAGCTCCGCCTGCTCCTTTGCGTAAGCGTTTTTCATGCACCCTCCCCTCCGCGCCTGCACTCGGTAAGCGGCATCCAGCGGTCGCAGCGGCACTCGACGATGTCGTCGACCGTGGTCCCCGCGTCTGTCGAGATAAACGGGTACTCATCATCCGCGCCGCCGGCGCAGCGGGCCACAAGGTAGCTGCTGCCGCCGAGGCCGGTCTCATAACTGAGCACGACCAGCGCGCCCTCGGTCGGCCAGTGCGCCGCGTCGAGCGGCAGCCAGACCGGCGAGCAGAGGTCCACGCTGAACAAGGTGGGAGGCTTCGGCGCGGGATCGTCCGTCAGACCGCAGAGGTAGTCCAGCGTCGTGCCGAGCGTCAGCGCCAGCTTGGGCAGCGAGCCCGCACCGGCAAGGCTGTTGTTTTCCCACGCGCTGTAGGTGCCGGGGTACTCGCCGATGCTCTCGGCAAACTCCTTGCGCGTCAAGCCGGTCGCTTCGCGCAGAGCCTTGACGCGCTCGCAGAATTTCGGGGTCATATTCTTGAGCCGTGGGTCGTCTGCTGCCGGATTTCGGGGCGCGGCAGGCTCCGGCTCCTTCGGCGGCCGTTCGGCGACCACGAAGCGGCAGGCGGTAGAGCAGGTGTCGCGGTTAAGACATTCGCGGCAGCAGCCGCCGCAGCGCCACTCGCCGTAGCGATAACGGTCAGCGTACATCCGTGCGGCATTCGGGCAGAAGCCGCCGGTATCCGGGCATTTGTGCTTGCAGCAGGTCCAGCAGGTCGAAAACTCGCGCACATTGTTGATCGTCCATGTGCGGTGATTGTCGATCACCCAATCCAGCAGCCGGTACTGCGTCTCGTCGTCCATGCGGGCGATCTCGAGCGCCGCGGCCTCGGGCAGATCGCCCGCCTCCCACCTCCTGATGATGCCCGGCACCTTGAGGCCCTTTTTGATGACCTGCAGGTTGCCGACCTTCGTCGCGTTGATCTGCATCTCCTTTGCCACCCAGTCGCGCAGCCCGACCGGGAACTCCTCGCCGGCCTTTTTGCGCCGAATATAGGTCTCCTTGAGCTTCTCCGCCTCCTGCGCGAGCAGCGCGTTGGACTTCACGCGCTGACGGTTCGCCTCGATCACCGCGCACAGCTCCTGCTCCTCCGTCATCGCGGGAAGCACCCGGCAGAGCACGGTGGAGAACTGCTTCGCGACGGCCTCGTCCCGGTTCGCCGCGAGCAGCCGCAGCGCCGCCATGCGGCTGTGGCCGGAGATCAGGCGATACTTGCCGTCCTCCGCCGGCACGACGGTCGGCGGCTCGAGCAGGCCGTTGGCCTGAATGGACTCCATCAGCGCGGCGAGCGCGTTGTTGTCCGGGCGTGGGTAGAAGTTGCGCGGATTGTCGAGGATGTCGCCGAGCGCGAGCTCCATCGTCGCGCCCGATTCGGGCACGGCCTCGGGCAGCATCGCCGCAAACTTCGTGATGTCAAAATTTTTGCCTGCCATATTAAACCTCCTCCATCAGCTCGCCGGCGAGGCAGCGGTAATCGACTGCCGCGCTGCTGCGCGGGCTGTACTCCCGCATCGGCGAGAGCGTCACCGTGCTCTCCGGCACCTTGTCCGTGCGGCGGATCTTCGTGCGATACAGCGGCACGCGCTGCGATTGCAGCAGCTTCTCGCACTCGCCCACAACCTCCGCGCTGCGCGTCTGTGTCAGCAGCACACGGGACCGCAGCCCCGGACAGGCCGCGCTCAGGCCGCGCAGCTGCGCGGTCACGGCGAACACGCCGTCGAGCGAGAACTTGTCGGCGAGCGCGGGGATCATCACCTCGCGCACACTCAGCAGCGCCGCGACGCTCGCGAGCGTGTAGCCCGGCGGGCAGTCGAAGATCATCCAGTCCACCTCACTGTCCGCTGCCGCGGCCTCGGCGAAGTGGCGCAGGCGCTCCGGCGCGCTTACGCCGTCCTTGATCGCCTGCAGGTCGAGCTCGTAGAGGTCGGAGCTGCTCGGCAGCAGATCGAGCCCCGGCCGGATGGGCACGAGGTTGTCGCTCCACAGCGGCTCGCAGTCGCCTCGCAGCACATCCGCCGTGGTGACCAGCTCCAGCTTGTCCGCCCCCGGCAAGAAAAAGCGCGTCAGGTTCGCCTGCCCGTCGCAGTCCACCAGCACCACGCGCTGCGCGTAGTCCGCGACGAGGATGTCGGCGAGGTTGATGGCGGTGACGGTCTTGCCGACGCCGCCCTTGTTGTTCATGATCGCAATGGTTTTCATGTCGTTCTCCTGTTTCTCTCTTTCAAAATTTGAAGCCCTCGCGGACCGTCACGCCGTCGCCGAGGTCGGCCTCGACGAGATACCAGCGGTGCGCGCGGTTGATGTACACGATGCGGCCGGGCAGCAGCCGCGGGAGCTCCCGATGTCCGGGGCCGATGGCCGCGCCGATGTCCGCCAAAATGGCGTGGGTATCTCCGATTCTTGGCATGTCGTTTCTCTCTTTCTCTCGATTTTTTTCAGAACGGCGCCTCTGTATCCGGCGGCAGCTCCTCCAGCCGGAGCTGGCCGTCGCCGTGCGCCCGGCGCTGCTGCTTGACAAAGTTGCCCTTATCCACAAAGCCACGCATCGCCTTGGAGCCCTCGGTGTGCTGGAAGTCGATCATGGCAAACTTCTGATGCGCGCCGTCGAAGCTCGCGACCAGCGTGGTGCGCGGACCGTTCTTCTGCTTGGCGATTTTGATGTACCGATGGTTGTTGACGTCAAAGCGCTTGTCATTCTCCGACGGGCGAAAGATGAACATGACCGTGTCGGCGTCCTGCTCGATCTGGCCGCTCTCGCGCAGATCCGGGAGATCCGGCTGCCGCCAGCCGCCCTTTTCCTGTCGGCTGAGCTGCGAGAGCTCAAAGACCAGCGTTTTAGACCGCTGCGCAAAGGCGTGCAGCGCGCGGGAGATCTGCGCGATCTCCTCCTGCCGGTTTGGGTTCGAGCGCTCCGGCTGGATGAGCTGCAGATAGTCCACAAAAATAACCTCGAACTGGCAGGCCTCCGCCTCCGCGATGATCTCCGCGGCCGTCGCGGTGGGGCAGTGGACCAGCTTAAACATGCGCTCCGCGAGCTGCTCGTGATGCGCGGCGATCGCGTCATAGTCCTTTTGCTTGAGCCGATAGTTGACCGAATCGTCCATGCCGATGCCGAAGGTCTCGGCAATGAGGCGGTCCTCAACATCGGGATGGTCTGTCTCCAGCGAGAAGAAGCCGACGCGGCGCGTCTTGGCGATCTCGCGGGCGATCTGCAGCGCGAAGGCCGTCTTGCCGTGACCGGGACGGGCCGCGACAACCACGACGTGCCCGAGGCGCGTATGCACCGCGTCGTCCAGCTCGCGCAGGCCGTAGCGGACATAGTTTTTGTCCTCGCCCTTGGACTGGCGCTCCATGTAGTTCGCGAGCAGCTGCGCGGCGTCGTAGATCTCGAAGCGGCGCTTGCCGGCGGAGAGCTTGCGGATGTCCTCAAGCAGCGGGCCGTATTGGTCCGTATCCGGTGCGTCCAGCAGTTTCTGCGCCAGATCCCGCACGCGGCGCTTGGTCGCCTCGTCCTGCATGATCGCGGCGTAGGCTTCCCAGTTGGCAGCGGTCGGCGTGACCTCAAGCAGCTGCAGCAGATAGTCGCTGCAGTCCTGCCCGATTCGGGCGCGGACCGTCACGCCGTCGATGGGCTTGCCGTGGATGTACATATCGCGCATGGCGGCGAAGATCAGCCGATCCGCGTCGAGAGCGAAATCATCCTCGCGCACCGTGTGGATCACGTCGGGCAGGATGCGCTCGTCCTGCAGCATCGAGCCGAGCAGCGCCTGCTCGGCGCTCAAGCCTCGCTCGCTCATCAGTACACCCCCAGCTTGACCTCGTCGCAGGCGGGCGGGTCACGCTGCGCCGGGCGCTTGGCCGTGGCATCCTCCCAGCGCCGGCCGTTGAGGAAGGTCGAGGCATACGGGATGCCGACGCCGTCCCGCCACGCGGGCGAGGCCTTGAGTACCTGCAGCGCCCGGCCGATGGTCTCGATCAGCGCGTCGTCCGGCTTGAGCTTGTCCCAGGCGCGCACCGCGCCCATGCGGTTCTCCCCGCGGGGATAGTAGGCCCAGAAGCCCTCAAAGCGCTCCGGCTTCCATGCCGAAGTCGTTTTGCTGCGCCGTTTTCTCGGCTCCGCGCCGTCCCCCTTGGGGGGACTATAGGGGGGTATAATATAATCTTTAGTCTCTACGTTCTTACTTTGGGTCGGAAACTCCGTTGACGGTGTTTCCCGACGACGGCTTTCACCGTTGTCGGTGTTTTCCGACAACGGTGGCTTTTCCTGCAAAACGTAGGTGTTCGCGGAAAAGCGCCCGCTGCCGTCATGCGATTGCTCGCGCATCAGATAACCGACCTCCTCAAGCCGCCCCACAAGGCGGCGCACCGTGTCCTTGCCGACGCCGCGCTCCTTCGCCATGCCGGAGATGGTGAACTCCCAATCGGGAGGTTTGTCCAGCATATAGGTCAGGAATCCGAGCATTTCAAAGCTCAGGCGCGTGTCTCGGATCGCCGACTTATACAGGACGGTAAACGGCTCACGATGGCCGGACTTTATTACGCCCTCGCTCATACTTTCCTCCATCCAAATAAACGATGATCTTCATCAGCCGCTCCGTGAGAGACGTGACGCCGACGAGGATCAGGAAGATGTCCAGTCCCGTCATGCGCGCGCCTCCTCTCGGAGAGCCTTGACATTTCTCTTTTTTTGCGGTACAATAACCTTGCAATGGTTTTCAGGGGTTTTTCTCTGGGACACGGAACGCTTCGAGGTGCCAGCCTCGGGGCGTTCTTTTTTTGCGTCCGCGTAGATCACCTGATACGCCGCAGCGATGGTCTCGCGCAGGTCCTGCACGATGTCGTCGAACTCCGGGCGCTCCGCGTCGTCGATCACGCCGTCCTCGGCGATGCGGAGCAGCCCCGCGAGCCGGTCCGCTGCGTCGCGCAAACGGTTCGTCAGCGAGATGGTCGCCATCGGCAGCGGCTTCGGCTCCAGCTCCGGCAGGATGCCCAGCCGGTCGGTTGCCTTCGCGTGCTCCAGCGCCAGCCAGCTCACGCCGTAGACCTCGCACATCCGCGCCACGGTCTCGTCCGGCGGCGTGAGCCGTCCGCCCTCGTAGCGCTTGAGCGTTTCGGGCGAGATGTGCAGCCGCTCCGCCGCCTCCTCCTGCGTCAAAAGTGTCGTTTTTCTACCCCTTTGGTAGAGATTCGGGTACAGTGCCGACATGGTAATTGTTCCTCCTTCGTGTTATGATCTCAATAGCGGATGGCCTCGCGCAGCTCCTCGATCGGGATGCCGAGCGCGCGGCCCAGCCGCCGCAGCTCGCCGAGCGTGAGGTCCTCGGGCTTGGCCTTCCGTCGGGCGACCGTCGTGCGCGAGATGTTCGCCTTGTCGCCAAGCTGCTCATTTGTCAGGCCCCGCACATCTGCCATGCCCCAGATCAGGGCGACGAGCTTTTCATTCGCTGTGTTCCGGCCTAAGTTGACGCGCGGCATGTGCTCACCTCCTCACTTTCCCGCGGCCAGCGCTCTCGCGTCGGCCGCGCCCTTGGCCGCCACCGCGGCCCTCGCCGCCTCGCTCGCGGCGCGAAGCGTCTCGTCGTCGTAGAGGTCGTTGACCTCACACTCCAGCAGCGCGGCGATGGTCGGCAGCTTGTCCGCTGTCGGCATGGCCGCGCCGCTCTCCCATTGGGCGATGGCCTGATAGCTGACCGCCGCCGCCTGCGCCAGCTCGTAGCGCGTCATGCCGCGCGCCTCGCGCAGTGCGCGGATCCGGAATCTTGTCAATTCTTCACACCCTTTCTCTTGCTTTCGTCAAAAATGTGTGGTATAAGTTAAAGTGACGCTTTAACTTATAGGGGTAAGCTGCATGGAACTTTTGAGCAAGCCGGAGCGCGAGCTCCTTGAATGGCTCGGCAAGCAGAAAAAACCTGTAACATTGGAACAGCTCGAACACGCTCCGTCGTATTCGGTGCGGCGACGGCAGAAGCTTGTGAAAGACGGCATGATCGATCTGCCGGATTCAGGCTTCCTTGACTCTGCGCCGCGCACCTATGCCATCTCTGACAAGGGGCGCGCTGCGCTGGAGGCCTCGACGCTGACGCTCGACAGTGACCGCCGCTCGAAAATCTCGCTCTGGATCTCTGTTGCTGCGATCCTCGTTTCCATCGCATCGCTCATTAGCAGTTTTTTGTCCTAAACAAAAAATCTAAGGATAAACACCGTTAGGGACACGATCAGCGCCGCGACCGAAAGGATCAGCTGCGCCCATGAGCCGTCAAAGCGTTTCACCGTTTCCCACCTCCTTTCTCTCGGTTAAAGTCTCGCTTTAACCTTGTACGCCTATCTTAAATCCCCAATTCGTGATTGTCAATACAAAAATCACGAATTGATGATAGTTTGTAGAAATCACCAATTTCTGATTTGAAAGGTTCCCAATGAATAAAGACGCCTTTGTGCAAAATGTAAAAAAATACTGTGAAATAAAGGGTGTCAAGCCAACCGTCGCTTGCGATGAAAGCGGCGCGGGTAAAAATCTTCTCGGTCAGCTTTTAAATCGAGATACGATCCCGTCCATTGAGCGCGTGCAGCTGCTCGCGCAGTACCTCGGCGTCACCACCTCCGACCTGCTCGGCGAGGCGCAGAAAAGCAGCCCGCCCTCAGAGGAGGACAGGCTGCTGGCCGGGTATGACGCGCTCAGCGCGCGGAATCGGGAAAAGCTGGAGGAATATCTGGACCTGCTGCTATCGTCTCAAGATAGGCCATGAGACGCCCACGGTTTTCCGGCGTCAGTCGCCGGTATTTCTCGATGAGGCGTTGGTTTAATTCGGTCAAGTCCTGCGGCGCGCGGTGCTGATCTGACATGTCTATGTACCTCTCTTTGCTCGTATTTTAGACCGGCCAGATATTCCATTTTAGGGCGGCCCCGCCGCCCCTGCAACTGACGACGGGGCCTGCGCAGGCGAGCTGACACCTCCGGAGCACCTGCGTGTACTTTTACCATAGCACCTTTTTCGGCAAGATGCTGTCGAAAAAGGCGGAAAAATCGTTAAGTATCCGCGAACTTGCGGAAATAAATAAAAAATTGTGCCCGATTCGGGCACGAGGGAGGAAGCGTAAATGAAAAAGAGCAATTTTAGAAGTTTCCTGAGCGGAGTTGTCGTTACCCTTTTGATCGTGTGCCTTTTTGGCACGGCCATGGCAAAGTCCGGTTCCCAGTCCGGAACCCTCACATTCCGCGACATTAAGGTCACTCTTGACGGTTCCCAAGTCTCGCTGACAGATGCGACCGGCGCTGCGGTTGAGCCGTTTATCATTGACGGCACGACCTATCTTCCTGTCCGTGCGGTTGCGACTGCGCTCGGCCTGACGGTTGGTTGGGACAATGCCACCAACACCGTCGTGCTGACTTCTCCGGGCAAAACGCCCACGCAGCCCACAACGCCGGCACAGACCGGCGAGCCGACAATGGGGCAGAAAAACGCTTTGGCAAAGGCCAAGTCTTACTTAAACTACTCGGCATTTTCTTACAAGGGCTTGATCAAGCAACTCGAATATGAAAAGTTCTCGACTGCGGATGCCACTTATGCCGTGGACAACTGCGGTGCAGACTGGTTTGAGCAAGCTGCGAAGAAAGCCAAGTCCTATCTTAGTTTCACATCGTTCTCCCGCGATGGCTTGATCGAACAGCTCGAGTACGACGGCTTCACGCATGAGCAGGCCGTTTACGGCGCATCACAGAATGGATATTAAGTGACGCAAAAGGCCGCCGCCCGGCATGGCGGCGGTCGTTCCATTTTCGCGAAGGGAGGCGGCGCGATGATCTGCAAAGCCTGCGGCAGAGAGATCCCCGAAAATTCGATCTTCTGTAACTGGTGCGGCGTCAAGCAGCTGCGCGAGCGCCGCAGCAGGGAAGAGGTCAAGGTGCCGACGCCCAAGCAGCTGCCCTCCGGCAGCTGGACGGTCTACCTCCGCGCGGAGGGCCAGAGCGTCACCGAGCCGACGCGCGAGCTGTGCCTCGCTCGCGCCCGCGCCCTTCGCGCGGGGTTCCTCGAGGCGCGGAAAGCAGCCGAGGCCGCGGGCCTGACGCTGGAGCAGGCGATCGACCATTTTGTTGACGTGAACAAAATCGCGCTCTCGCCCTCCACCATCCGCGGCTATGAAGCGGTCAAGCTCCACCGATTTCCGCACAAAATGCAGCAGCCGATCACCGATCTGACCGGATGGCAGGCGGCGGTCGACGCCGAGGCTCGGACGCTCGCGCCAAAGACCGTGCGCAATGCGTGGGGCCTTGTGGCGGAGGTCATGCGTGAGAACGACATCACGCCGCCGCGCGTCCGCCTGCCTCAGAAAAACGCACACACAGAGCTGCCGTGGCTGACCTACGACCAGATATTAGAGTTTGTCGATGCCGTCAAGGGCTCTCAGTTTGAGACGGGCGCATTGCTCGCGCTGCACAGCCTGCGCCGGTCGGAAATATTCGGCCTGACATGGGACCGCATCGACCTCAAGCAGAAGACGATCACCGTCTCCGGCTCGCGCGTGATGAACAGCTCAAATCAGTACGTTTACAAGAAGACCAATAAAAATGTGAGCTCACAGCGCACGATCCGCATTATGATCCCGGCGCTGTATGACCGGCTGAAAAAGCTACACGACGAGGGCAAGCCGATTTTGGCCTGCACAGAAAACTCGCTGCGGGGCGGCATCAATACGATCTGCCGGAAAGCCGGACTGCCGGAATGCGGTGTGCATGGTCTGCGCCGCTCGTTCGCCTCGCTCGGGTTTCATGTGGGATTGACTGAGCTGGAGGTGCAGGAGATCGGCGGCTGGAACGATCACAACACAATCCACAAGTTCTACCTGCGCCTTGCGCAGGCGGACCGGCTGCATGCCGAGAATAAGATGAGCGAGTTCTATCGCGCCGGCAAACAGGGCAGGGGAGAGGAAAAATAGGAGTAATTTTACAGACGGATTTACAGATGCATAAAAAATATCCTTATAAATCAAGCGTTTTAACATCTTTGCCGTGGGTTCAAATCCCGCCACTCGGACCAAATAAAGGAAATCCCGCAAACCGTTGAGTTTGCGGGATTTCCTTTATTTTCAAGGGGTTTGCGCGTTTTTGGTCGTGTTCAAATCTGTGCATTATGCGCGTATTTGTGCGCTGCGCGCCAGATTTAAGACGCCATTTTACAGACGGATTTGCAGACACGGTCAGTCCTTGCCCTTAACGATGCCGCAGTAGTAGGCGGACATCTTGGGCTTGGGACCCGGGCCGTCCTCGTCAAGGAGGAAAGCGCGGGCGAGCTCCGCGAAGAACTCCGGCGTGGCGACGCCGAAGTGGGAGGCGACGCCGTAGTAGTCGGAGTACATCATGTTCACGGCGATCCACCAGCACCAGGGCGAGACCTCGTCGCGGCTCACGCCGAGGCTCTCGGCGAGCGAGGCGGTCTGCTCCATGCTCCAGTGCGCGCCGGTGCTGCCGTCCGTGTTGCGCATGTGCTGCGCCCACTGCTCGGCCTGCTCGCGGGTAAACTCGGCGCAGGTGCCCGCCTCCGCCGCCTTGAGCATGGTCAGACACTCCCACATCGCCATGATGCCCTGCGCGGAATTGGGCGAGGGCGGCGTCTGTGTCATGTAGCCTTGGATGCTGCGCTCGAGCTTTGGAATATAAGCCTTGAGCTGCTCATGCAGATTTTCCATCGTCAGCCTCCTCTCCGTCCGCGGACGCCTGCACGGCGTCCTTGACCTTTTTAAGCGCCGCGTCGCCGATCTGATTGCCGATGCTGCGGCCCGTGGGTGTCGAGACCATCGCGCCGAGCAGCATACCGATCAAGAGCTGCATCATAGCGCACCTCTCAGATCCGCTGGACGCGCAGCGCCACATTTTCGACCGACGCGGCGGCGCCGGTGAGCACCAGCGTCAGAGCGGAGCCCGCAGCGCAGCAGACCTGCCGCACGAGAGCCGTGATGTTGAGGTCAAGCGCATCGCTTGCGGCGGCGGCGGTCGCTGAAGCGGTCGCGCCGGGGATGGCCACGCCGTCCTTAAAGAGCGTGACGGTGACGGTACCGACTGCGGCGGGCGCGACGGTAAGCGAGGCGTCGACATCGTAGTAGCCTGCGCCGGTGATGTTGACGGCGTTGCCGTTGAGGCTGACGTCGCAGCCGTAGCGGCGGATGAGGCTGCCGAGCGGGATGACGCCGCCGACCGCGACCGCGGAGGGCGTCTGCATGGCAGCATAGAGAGCGGATTTACAGGACATTTCGGTGTCTCCTTTCACAAAATAAGATAGGCGGGGCATTTGCCCCGCCTGCTTCCCGGCCTGCAGGGCCTACCATATTCCCCGTGCGGGGAGCATGGTCTTAGAGGTTGGTGCTGCCGTTGCAGCCGCAGGACGCGGGGATGATCTGCCCCGCGCTGGTGGCGGCCACGCCGTAGAGGGTCGGCTTGGTCAGCATGCGGCACTCGATCGCGTCGAGGCGGCGGTTAAAGCCGCAGCAGCAATCGGAGATCTTTGCGGCCAGAGCGTCGGTCTGCTCTTTCGTGAAGATGCCGTTTTTGAGGCTCTGGTTCTCCATCTTGAGGTCGAAGATGGTCTCCTGCAGGCGCTGCTCGTAGATGCGGCTCGCCTGCGAGGTGATGGCCTCCGTGCTTGCGTTGATAGCCGCGCGGGTGTTGCTGCTCTGCTGTTCAATGAGATACTGCGTGCGCGCCGCGTCGACGATCCCCTGCTTTTCGACCTGGCAGTTGCTCACGCGGTTGCAGCCGCCCTCCTGCGCGGGATAGGGGTTTCCGCTGCGATTCCAGCCCCAGCCGCCGCCGAGGTTGCCGCCGAAGATGGCGACGACCACGATGATGACGAAAAGGACTGCGATCCAGCTCATACCGGTGCTGCGATCTTCCATGTGTTCGTGCTCCTTTCGCAAAATTATTTATTCCGACGGCTACTTGAGCCGGGGGAATTTTGTGGACTGCCCCGCTTTGCCCTTTTGCGGGGCCTGTGAGGCGTTTTGCGCGCCGCCGAGTATTTTATTGGCGTCGGAGCGCAAGGCCTCCGGTGTCGTGCCGAGGAGGCCGCACAGGGCCTTTGCCTGCATCGTGCGCCCGTAGCGCGCATAGAGGCTGTTGGCGATGTTTGGGTCGATGCCGAGGCGGCGCGCGGTGCTCTGCACGCCCTCGAGCGTGTCAGCCGTCCCGCTGATCGCCTGCTCCGCTCTCGCCGCCGCGCCTTGCAGGTCGGCGCTGGGGAACATTCTCGCCGCTGCCGCTAAGAGTTGCTTGAGGTCCATTTTCCTTCAGCTCCTTTACTTGATCGGTCAGATTTTTGATGACCGCAGCCATGTCGCTCATGGCCGACTGCATCTCGCCCATCAGCTCCTCCTGCGTCTTGGGCGGGGTGATGACGCCCAGCTCGACGAGCTTGTCGTAGTACTCCTGCGTGGTGGCCTCCAGCTCGGCGTATGCCGAGGCGGTCTTGCCGATGAGCTGCTGGCGGTTGCCGAAATAGTCCACCTGATAGATCTCGCTGCCGTCGATGGCGACCATGACGCAGCCGCTGCCGGAATAGCCCGCGATCGCAAATTGCTCCATGCGCTGCACCTCCTTTTGTTCTGCCTCTATCGTACCGCGGTTTTCGGCTTGCAAACTGCCCGCAAACTGCCCGCGTTCTGCCCTCATAAATTTTTCAAAAATCTTTGATTTCCCTCTTGACAATACGCTAATATTAGCGTATAATGAGCATGTAAACAAGAGAGGGGACCACCCCAGGAGGGAACGAAAATGATGATGAACGCCGAGATGATCAAGAACATTAAGAAGGTCGCCGAGGAAATGGGCCTGAGCTGGGATTACGAGTTTGTCGGCGTGCGCGTGCAGGAGCAGGATTTTGAGCTTGGCACGATCGAGCACCTCTCTCATGTCTGGGACAACGGCGACGATACCGGCGTCGAGCTTGACGGTATCTGCGTCTGCAGTCTTGACCGCCTGGGCGTCAACAATTATTTTGGCGATCACGTCGCGATCATCTGCGGCAACGAGGCCGAGTACGGCGAGGACGACGGCGAGCTTATCATCCGTGACGCCGAGGTCGTTAAGGTCATCTGCTAAGAGGAGGAGATAAGATGCGGAGGAAGTACAACGACTGCCAGCGTGAGGACGGGGACTGCACCGTCTGCTCGCTGGTCAATTACGGGCGAGACTGCCATAACCGCCCGATCACCAAGCTGGAGTGGTCCCGCCGCATGGCGGACATGACGCAGTCCGAGCTTGCCACGAAGTCCGGCGTCAACATCCGTCAGATCCAGCGCGTGGAGCTGGGCGAGGCAGAGGCGGGCAATCTGACCGCCAAAAACCTGCTTGCCATCGCCGACGCGCTCGGCGTGGATGCGCGGGAGCTGTTATGATCCGCAAATGTGTGATCTGCGGTGCGGAATTTGACACGCCGCCCAGCAACAATAAGCGCACCTGCTCACTGGCTTGCTCTGCCGCATGGCGCAGCAGGCAGCACAAGGGGCGGCACAACAAGTGGAGCGCCGCCGCCAAGCAAAACGCCGCTGCGGCAGCGGAAAGAACAGGCAATCTGGCCCACGGCACGGAGGCCGCACTCGCATTGCAGGAAGGCCAGCGTGGGCCGCAGAACCGCAACGCCAAAATCTGGCACCTGCGCTCGCCGGAAGGGGAGCCTGTCGTCGCGGTCAATCTGTTGGATTGGGCGAGAGAGCACGCCGCCGATGATTTCGGCGTGGAGCCGACCGACGAGAATGCCGCGAGGATCGCCGCCGGCTTCCGCCAGCTCAAGCGGTCGATGGAGGGAAAGCTGCGCCGGAAAAGCGGAGCCCCGTACACCGTATCGACCTATAAAGGCTGGACGCTTGCGGCTGTGGAAGCGAAAAACAAGAGCGCCGACTAATCGTCGGCGCTCTCGTTTTGTCCGTCTGCGATTTTGTGGTAGGCGCGGCGGCGCAGCTTGGCGAGGCCGTCCACGCTGAGGTGGAGCAGCTCCGCCGCCTGCACGCAGGACCGCCCGCGCACATCGCACTCGATGAGGCTTGCGGCCTCGTCGGGCGGCAGATCGAAGGAGCGTATGTAGGCAATGGCCCTGCGCGGAGCCATCGCGGAAAGTTGAGCGCGGATCTCTCTGTGCTGTGTGTCCATAGAGGCACCACGGCTTGCAGGCGCCCACGCGAGGGGAAGTGTTGCAGACTTCCCGCCGGTTTTCCTTTCCGTGCCCGAATCGGGCACAAATCATTTTAGGGCCTTGAGGATGTACGCGGCGAGATACTCGCTCCACGCCCTTTGCGTCGCGGGGCCAAAGGAACCGTCCACGTCCAGCTCGTACCCGCAGGCATTGAGAAATTCTTGCAGCTTCCCGACCGCCGCGCCCTTGTCGCCGCGCGTGAGCACGGTCTTGTCCGAGGGATATTTCGGTATGCCGAAGCCGCGAATGTACCGCCCGTTGACAGGAATAACGCGGTACGCGCACTTGTGCTCCTTGCCCTTGTTGCCCTCGAACACCGTGAAGCTCTGCCCGTCGCAGGCGGTCACGATGCCCGTGTGGTTGGGCGCGCCGGTGCAGTCCGTGAGGGCGTAGTCCTTGCGGTCGTTCCAGCAGTAGAAGACCTGCTCGCCGATTTGGGGAACGTGCGCGTCGCCCTCAATCCATTGGCCGCGCGCCTGATACCAGCGCATTTGCTCGCCGCAGCTGCACTCGATGGGGAGCACCTCTGTCAGGCCGCAGAGGATCGCCGCCGCGGACACCATCGCCGCGCAGTAGTCGTCCAAATAGGTGAGCTTGTAGCCGCGCGGATGGGGCAGGAAGCTGTTGTAGGCGTCCACAATGCGCTTATGCACCGCGTCGCCGCGCACAGCGCCCTCCCACGCGGTCAAGGTCTCAAGAAACCTCTTCATTTTTGCGCTTCTCGGTCTGTGTGCCGAAGTAGAAGGCGATGATGGTCGTGAAGATCGTCAGAAACTCTGTCCCGCTGATGCTGCCGCGCAGGGCGAGCACCGAGAAAACCGCCGTGAGCACGATGGTCACGATGCTCTTGACTGTGAGAAGATTGGCAATTCGATTTTGCATTTTTGCCTCCTTTACAAAAACCGCACGGCGTAGAACTGCCGCGTCTGTGTGTTGATCCTGTTGCACGCGCCGTGGATGGCGGCGACGTGCCCGCCGTCGAGCATAATGGCGCGGGTGAGCTTGAGCTTGTCGCGCACGAAGGCGTTTACCTGCTGCGCCGTCATGTTCTTGCAGTACACGCCGTAGAGCATCCCGCCCTTATAGCCGAGGACGGTGTGGTTGGTCTTGCGCAGCACGTCGCTAAACGCCCCCGTGAAGCCCTCTGCGGCATGGTTATAATTGCCGAGCAATCCCATACCCCCGACCGCCCACACGACGGCACCCAGCTCCGCCGCCGAGGCCACGCGGGCGATGCGCACCACGCCGTCCGTGGTCTTGTAGAGCACGCTCTCGGGGCGGGGATAGTGACAGCTCATACCGCGCACGACCTTGCCGCCGCGCACCAGAATGGAGCAAGGTTGTCCCTGCCAGCTAAAGCTCCCCGAGATGGCGTTCTTCGGCAGCGGCCCGCTCATGTTGACGGGCTCGATGTCCCGCGCGAGGATGCAGGGCTGGCCGTACAGCTCGACGTTAAGGGGCCAGCAGTCCGCGCCGAGCTTCGCCGCGATGTCGCTCAGGGTCTGGTTTCCGATCCAGCCGTTGTCCAGCGCCCCAACGAAGCGCTGGATGGCCTTTATCATGCGGATTTCCTCCGAGGTAGCGCCCTTGACGTCTTTCATGACATCACCTCCCACTCGTCGATCTCCGACTTGATGCGGTCGATAAAGCTGTTTCCGCCG